>ERZ808286.237-NODE-237-length-40651-cov-4.614790_pt1 | contig 40651 bp, 37 predicted proteins | sample MGYA00521276_ERZ808286 | MGnify/ENA primary metagenome ERZ808286 (study PRJEB31516, sample SAMN03275607) | gut metagenome | biome: mammalia-associated habitat; material: feces | host: Papio cynocephalus | place: Kenya | collected 2012-08-01 ... | reverse complement strand
CGAAGTCCGCGAAGTCGCGAGGATCGTCAATGAATACAGATGATCTGGTTTCCGTCGCTTTTTCCGCCTACAATCACGAACGATACGTCGAAGAAACGATCCGTTCGGTTATGGCGCAGACGTATCGAAACATCGAATTGCTGGTTATCGACGACGGTTCGGCGGACGGCACTTTCGCCAAAATGCTGGAATTGAAACCCGAATGCGAAAAACGTTTCGCGCGCGTCGTGTTCGAAACGCAGGAAAACAAAGGCGCGTGCGTCAATCAGAACAGAATGATCGACATCGCGAAAGGAAAGTATCTGTACTGGACGGCGTCGGACGACGTGCTGAAACCGAGGGCGATTGAAGTTCTGCATGATTTTCTGTCCGAAAATCCGGATTACGTTCTCGCCGTCGGCGATAACGAAATCGTCAATGCCGATTCTAAGCGCGTCTATTGGGGCGAAAACCGCAAAGTCGTCAGTGAAAGCGAAGCCCTTTACAAAACGGTCGGCGAAGATATGCACTTGAACGAACCGGACAACAGACACCCCGATTTCGGCGGTTACGAAAGCCTGTTGAGAAGCAACTACGTTCCGAACGGTTTTTTGGTTCCCCGCCAAGCATTGATAACGGCGGGCAAGTACAATCCGGATATTTCGCTGGAAGACTGGTATATGAACCTGCAGTTGGCGAAACAGGGCAAATTCAAATACATACCCGAAATTCTGTATTCCTACCGCTGGCATGAAAAGAACACCGTTTCCTGCGCCGCCTACAAAGCCAAACTGCCGCGAATCTACCGCCGGCTGTACGAACACGAAAAGGAATACTGCTTTACGCACGGTTATGAAAAATTGTGGCGGAAAATGTGGAGCAAACGGTTCGGCTGGCGTGCGAAATGGAAGAAACTGCGCGATTTTTTAAGGGGGAAGAAATGACGGCGAACGTGTCGCTAATACGTTTTCAGGTTCACGGCGACGACCGCGGGTCGCTGATCGCGTTGGAAAACGGTCACAACCTGCCGTTCGATGTCAAGCGCGTGTATTACATTTTCGGCACAAAAGCCGGCGTTCCCCGCGGTTTCCACGCGCACCGCAAGTTAAAACAGGTTTTGGTGGCGATGTCCGGCAGCGTCACGATCAAAACGGAACACGGCGGCGAAACGCAAACGCATCTGTTGAACCGCCCCGACGAAGGATTGCTGATCGAAGGGCTGGTCTGGCGGGAAATGCACGACTTTTCCCCCGACTGCGTCCTGACCGTTCTGGCGGACGATTACTACAACGAAAACGACTACATCAGAGATTACGACGATTTCAGAAAAGAGGAGGCATTATGACGAAAATTTTAATAGCCGGAGCGGGCGGCGCGCCGTCGGAAGGGGTCATCAACTCCCTTTTGAAAAGCAAAAAGCATGAAACGGTTATCGGCATGGGATCGGAACCGACCGACCTGGTGCTGTCGCACGCCGAACGGAAGTATTACGTTCCTTACGCCGATCAGCCGGAATACAGGGACTGCCTGTTAAAAATCCTGGAAAAGGAAAAACCGGATCTGATTCATTTCCAAAACGATTTGGAAATTTATTACGCGTCCTTGATTCGCGACGACATTCACGCCGCGGGAACAAAGACGTTCATGCCGCCGCACGACGTTATCGACACTTGCGTGAACAAATACAAATCCTACCTGAAATTCAAACAGGCGGGCATTAAGGTTCCCGTCAACATGATGATTAACGACGAAAGCGATTTGGAACGCGCTTTCGCGGAACTGGGGGACGAAAACGGAACCGTCTGGCTGCGTTCGACCTCCATGGGCGGCGGCGGCAAAGGTTCCATTCCGACGAACGATCATCAGATGGCTAAAAGCTGGATCGACCGCTACAACGGCTGGGGCGATTTTATCGCCGCCGAAATGCTGACGAGCAAAACGATCACGTGGCTGTCCATTTGGTACGAAGGCGAGCTGGTCGTCGCGCAAACGCGCGGCAGAACGGGCTGGATTCACGGCAACAGAAGCGTTTCCGGAGTTACGGGCGTCACCAAAGTCGGGCAAACGTGCAGCGACGATTTGGTTACGGAAACGGCGTTGAAAGCGGTCAAAGCCGTTTCGGAAAAACCGCACGGCATTTTCGGCGTGGATATGGCGTACGACGCGGACGGCGTTCCCAATCCGACGGAAATCAACATATCGCGTTTCTTCACGACGGTTCTTTTCTTTACCGAAGCGGGACTGAATATGCCGGAAATTTTCAAGGATTTGGCTTTGTACGGCGAATTTCCGAAACTTGAAAAGAAAATCAATCCTTTGCCGGACGGACTGATGTGGATGCGCGGCATGGACACGCAGCCCCGTTTGATGACGGCGAAAGACATTGAAAAAGAGGTGATCGTCCTATGAACATACTGATAACGGGGGCGTCCGGCTTTGTCGGAAAAACGCTGTTGAAGAAAGCGGCGTCGAATCCTTTTTTTTCCAACGCTAAAATCGTTTTGCTGACGGGGGAAAAGATCGACGGATACACTTGCGTTCTTCATAAAAACTACACGTTCGAAAAATCCGATTTCGCGAAAGTCGGCGTTGATAAAATCGACGTCGTGATTCATCTGGGGGCGGCGGCGCCCAGAACCCGATCGGAATATCTGGTCGAACACGGGTACAAGTTTATGACCAACGTCCGCAACACGGTTCATTTGTACGAAAATCTGCCGAACGTCCCCGAAAAGTTCATTTTCATCAGTTCGGTCGATATTTACAAAAACGACGGGGAAGTGATTTCCGAACAAACGCCGCTGACTTCCGAAACGCTTTACGCGGCGTCGAAAATCATGTGCGAACAGTATTTGACCGAAAAGGCGAAAACGGACGGCTTTGTTTTGCAGATTTTGCGCCTTGGGCAAATTTACGGCGTCGGGGAAGAGGTTTATTCCAAAATCGTTTCATCGTTTGTCCGGCAAATCGAAAACGGACGGCAAATCAAAATTTTCGGCGACGGAAAAGAATTCAGAAGCCAGCTTTTGGTCGACGACTGCTGCGATTGCGTTTTGCAAGCCGTTTCCTTTGACGATGCCAAAGGACCCGTCAATCTTGTTTCGGCGCAGGCGGTCAGCATAAAAGATCTGGTAATGACAATTTACAAGATCGCGGGAAAACAGCCGGACGTCGTTTTCGGCGACGCGCCCGCCGGACGGTCGAACCGTTTTGACAACACGAAAATGAAAACCCTGTTCAAAATGACGGAAACGCCTTTGGAAGAAGGGATCCGCGCTTATGTGGATTATTACCGGAAGGAAGGATTGCAGTAATGATTGATTTACAAGCCAAGGCGCTGGATTTGCGCCGCAAAATCGTAAAGACCTGTTATTTGGGGCGTGCCGGACACATTCCCCCGTCGTTTTCCGCTTTGGACATTATGACGGCGCTGTATTTCGGCGGAATTTTAAAATACGATCCGAAAAACCCCGGCGACGAAAACCGCGACCGCTTTATTTTAAGCAAAGGGCACGCCGCTTTGGCCTTGTACAACGTCTTGTGCGAAGCCGGATTCTTTCCCCGTTCGGAATTAAACACCTTTTGCAAACCCGGAACGATTTACGGAGCGCACCCCACGCCGCACATCAAAGGCGTGGAAGCCGCGACGGGCGCCTTGGGGCACGGGTTGTGCTTCGGCGTCGGAGAAGCCCTGTCCGCCCGAATGAAAGGGAAAAACTGGCTGACCTACGTTGTAACCGGCGACGGCGAATGTCAGGAAGGATCGAATTGGGAAGCCGCCATGGCGATTTCCAAATTTCATTTGACAAACCTGATTTGGATTATCGACCGCAACAAATGGCAGGCGGGCGGAAAAGTTTCCGAAGTTATGGATTTGGAACCGTTCGCCGACAAATTAAAAGCGTTCGGTTTCGACGTCAAAGACATTGACGGTCACGACTATGATCAGCTGATCGAAACGTTGAAAATCGACCGAAACAACTTGCCGTCGAAACCCGTCGCAGTCATAGCAAACACGCACAAAGGCAAAGGCGTGCCGTTTATCGAAGACAAAAAGGAATGGCATTCCAAAATTCCGTCCAACGACGAATTTGCGATTATTATCGAACAACTCGGTCTGACGAAGGAGGAGTTTGAAGCGTTATGAGAAAAACGTATGAAAACAGCATTTACGAACTGATGAAAAGAAACGAAAAAATCGTTGCTTTGGTCGCCGACAGCGGAATGGGAAAATACGCAGATATCGAAAAGGAATTTCCCGACCGCCTCTTTAATTTCGGCATCGCCGAAAGCAATATGATTGCGGCGGGAGCGGCTATGGCGAAAGAGGGATTCATACCCGTCATTTACGCTTTGAACAATTTTATGGTGTACAGGGCGTACGAATTCATCAGAAACGATGTTTGCCTGCAAAACAGAAACGTCAAATTCGTCGGGCTGGGCGCGGGGGTCGTCGCCAACACGCTGGGACCGACGCATCACACGACCGAAGACATTTCCTGTTTGCGCGTTCTGCCGAACATGACGCTGGTTTCTCCGGCGTCGCCGAAAGAAGTTCCCGTCGTTCTGGAAAAAAGCGTCGATTTTACGGGACCCGTTTATATCCGTTTGGGAAAAGCGTTCGAACGCGAAATTTACGAAAACGATTCGCCGTTTGAAATCGGGAAATCGACGGTTTTGACCGAAGGAAACGACTTGACCGTCATCGCGACGGGCTCCATTACGGCGGACGCGCTGGAAGCGGTCAACAAATTAAAGGAAAAAGGCGTGAACGCCGAACTGATCAACGCATCGACCATCAAGCCGTTCGACGAGGAAACGCTTTTGAAATCCGCGAAGAAGACGAAGAAAGTCGTTTCCGTCGAAGAACATCAGGTGACCGGCGGACTGGGCGCCGCCGTGGCGGAAACGCTGTGCAAGGCGGGGATCGGTGCGAAATTGGACATCATCGGATTTGAAAACACGTTCTGTTCCGATTACGGCTGGCATCAGGATTTGAAAAGAATGTACGGCATGTCGCCGGATCACATTTTCAACCGTTGTTTGAAAGCGTGCGGCGCATGAAACGCGTTCTTTTCGATTTGGACGGGACATTGATTGACGCGGGGGATCGCCTGTATTCCCTGTTTCAATTCCTTGTCCCGCAATCAAAACTGACTTGCGGCGAATACTGGGATTTGAAGCGCCATAAAAACACCCACGCGATGATTTTGGCAAACCGTTTCGGATATGATGAACGCGAAATTCGCGACTTTGAACGGCGATGGTTGGAATTGATTGAAACGGAAGAATACCTGAACAAAGACACCGTTTATCCGGACGTCGCCGACACGCTGAACCGTTTAAAGCGAAAAAACGCTCTTTATCTGGCGACGGCGCGGCAAAGCGTCGAATCGACGATCGCCGAATTAAAACGGCTGGGACTGTTCGATTTTTTCAACGACGTGTTCGTTACGGAACATAAAGCGACGAAAGAGGAATTGATCCGCCGACACGTCGCGCCGCCGTCCCCCGACGACGTTTTCGTCGGCGACACGGGCAAGGACGTTCAAACGGGCAAAGCGTTGGGCATGAAAACAATCGCCGTTTCCAACGGTTTTTTGGATCCGGAAATTTTGCGGGAATACAATCCCGACAGGATCGTCGAACACATAAGGGAAATTTAGAAAATGTCAAAGATATTCGTTTCATTTTACAACTTTGCCTACCATAAAAAAGATCCGTATATCATGCCGCCGTTTTACGAAACGTTCGTCAACGGATTAAAAGACGCGGGGAACGACGTTCTCTGCTTTTTTGAAAAAGCGGCATCTTTCTTTGATGATAAAATTCCTTCGGACGTTCTGGAAAAAGTGAAGAAATTCGACCCGGACCTGTTTATTTTTTTCAACAACACTTTTTGGGACATTACCGATTATTTCGACCGGCCGATCGTCGTCTACGACGTGGATACCGTCAATTTTTTCAGAAACAAGGATAAAATCCGTTCTAAACCCGACAGGTACCGCTATCTGACGTTTCAAAAAGAATCTCCCGCCCTGATTTGCGACGCGTGCAAGACGAATCTGAAAAACATCAGAAGAGTGCCTTTGTTTACCGGCGTTAAAGCGAATCCGGAAAAAGCCCCCGAAAACAACATCGCTTTCGTCGGCTGGAACTGGCTGTGGGTCGGTTGCGACTTTGTCACCGATTTCGTCAGAAAGGATATTTCCGGCGAAGAGCTGGCAATGGCGCGTGACGTGTTTAAACAGTTTGCGGACTATCCGTTTAAAACAAGCGAACAAATTTACAGCGAAAAAGGATATGTCGCCGAAAATAAACTGGTGATTGACAATCTGGAACGTTGCACGTCCTTGATATCCGGCGTTTTTCGCGCGCGCTATCTGACCGCCGTGGCGGATTTGGGATTGGATTTGCGCGGCATGTCGTGGGCGGGCGATTCCATGAAATATTTTCCGGAATTGTGTTTGTGTTATAACAAGGAACAAGTTTTTTCCCTGTCGGAAAACGAAGCGTTCTACAACAATTCGAAAATCGGATTCAACACGAATCACATTCAGGCGCAAAGCGGTTTTTCATGGCGCGTGTGCGACATCATGGCGTCCAACGCCTGTTTGGTTTCGGAATACAAACCGGGATTGACGTCAACGTTTCCCGACATTCCGTTGCCGACGTTCACGTCGCCCGCGGAGGCGCGCGAACAATGCCAAAGGATTTTAAAAGAAACAAATTTGCGGCGGGACATCGTCGCCGCGTCGCACGAGGAAATCGAAAAGAACCACCGTATGAAAAATCTCCTTGATGAAATGGAGGATTTTTTAAACATAAAATTAAATACAAACTCTTCGGGATCATTGGAACTTTGGCTTTATCGCGTCCAAAGCGCAAATAAACAAGACGCAAAAAAAGTAAGCGTTGGTAATAAAATTCGCTACAAGGTTTGGAAGCATTTAAACAAGAAATTAATAAAGAACGGAGTCATATAAGAATGAGCAAAATACTGTTCTGTCTTGGAAACGGATTAGTCATTGACAATATTCCTCATCTTACCAGTTATTACGACCAATTTATTACGGCGTTGGCTGAGAACGGAAATGATGTTTGTGTCTATGTTCCAAGAATGTTCCATACAACGACCTTTTGCGGCGAAAACACGCTGAAAGACGACATCGACGAAGACAAATTAAGAAAGGATATTGCGGATTTCGATCCGGATCTGGTGATTTCGTTCAACGGATCGAATTACCGTAAAATATTCGACTGCGTTTCCTGCCCCGTTCTGCTGTACGACGCGGACAATTATTCATTATGGAATCAGAAAGATTTTATCAAACGAAACAAGGAAAAATACACGTTTTTTTCATTTTCCGAATACGGTCGCGCGGAAATCAAACAGGCGTTTTCTTTAAAAGACGAACAGATTTTCTACGTTCCCGCCGCGACGAATTTGAAAAACATAAAAACGGAACAAACGATAAATATTTCGTTTATCGGCTCGTTTTTTCAAATTAACAGCGAAGATTTGCGGAATTTTATTGAGAACAACTGCGGAAAAAAAGCGTTGTTTTCGGTTTTAAACGAAATCAGGCAAAATCCGTTTGTTTCGTCGCAAACGATTTTGGAAAAATACGGCTCGGCGTTTGACGACGATATGAAAGAGGAATTCCGCAAAACAGATGAAAAAAGTTTCACATTTCTTTTTTCCGGACAAAACAGAATAGCCGCTTTGTACGAATTGTGCGACATGGGGCTGGAACTGTATTCAAACAAAGCTTGGAACACGATCACCCCGTATTTTCCCGACATAGCCGCGTGTTTAAATTCGCGTCAGGTTTATTCCGCCGAACACAATCAGGAAATATACAACCGGTCGAAATTATGCCTGAACGTTGTTCATCCCCAATCGGTCAATTCGATGCCGTGGCGGGTAATGGATATTATGGCGACGAACGGCTGCTTGATGTCGGAACGTTTGCCGATGATAGACAAGCTGTTCGGAAAATACGTCAAGATTCCGATGTTCGAAACGACGCACGACGTCAGGGCTTTGGCGCAAAAATTGTTGAAAGATGACAAATGGCGCGCCGACGTTGTCGCGGGATCCAATCAGGCGATCGAAGACGGATACCGGTTCGAACACAGATTTAAACAAATGGAGCAAATTTTCGGCGTTTCATTGATTGATAAGACGAAACAGGGTTCTTTTTCCGTTTTGGTCCCGTCGTTTAAAGCCACTTCCGCTTCGCGCTTAAAAAAGAAGTTTTCGCTGAAAAATAAAATCCGATACAAAATTTGGAAACATCTGAACAAAAAACTCAAAAAGAAAGGTATTGTATAATATTATGAAACATAAAAATATTATTGACAAACTTTCATACAAGCTTTGGAAACATTTGAATAAACGATACGACGCTGACGTTGTGCGAGAATGTACTGAAAATGCTCTAAATCCCTTAACGAACGAATTGAGCCGGCTTAAAGCTCAAACCGTTGCGCATAATACTTCTCTGCACCGTTTGTCCGTCATCAATTATAAATCGGGCAAAAAACCGCTGAACGTTCTGTTTTTATGCCCCGACAAAAGTGTCTTTTCTTTGGAAGAATTGTTTCGCTTGATGAAGCAGGGTGAGGAATTTCAACCGGTCGTCGGCGTTTTTCCGTATGAACATCTTGATCCTGATATCAAATTTGATGCCTCAAAATATGAAAAAGTCGTTCAATGGCTGAAACAAAAACAGATGAAGTGCGTTCCTTTGTACGATTTTAAAAAAAACGAATACCTGTCGTTGAAAAAATTTCAACCGGACATCGTTTTTTTCAATTCGACGCTCTATCTGAAAAATATGAATCGTTTTATGGAACAGGCTCGAAACGCTATTACCTGTTTTGTTCCTTACGGTTATTTCTTGTCAAATTCGCAAAAATCTATATTTGATACTGACTTTCATTTAAAAATGACGTATCTGTTTTGGGAAAGTTCCGTTTCTTTGGCTATGTCCGAACACTACGCTCGCAACAAAGGGGAAAACAGCTTTTTTGCGGGCTATCCGAAACTAGACCCGTTTTTCGACGGACATTCTCCGGAAAACGTCTGGAAAACGCAGTCCGTCGCCAAAAAGAAAATCGTTTGGGCGCCGCATCATTCCATCGAAAACGACCCCGATCATTACGGCTATTCGTGTTTCAACGAATTGGCGGACGTCATGCTTGAACTGGCGGAAAAATATCGGGATAAGGTGCAATTCGCGTTCCGTCCCCACCCGCTTTTGCGTTCCCGGTTAAACGCGGACGAACGTTGGGGCGAACAAAGGACGGCGGAATATTATCAAAAATGGGAACAACGGGAAAACACGCAGTTTTCCGATGGCGATTACGTCGACCTGCTTTTGACCTCCGACGCGATGATCGGCGATTCCGTCAGCTTTATGTGCGAATATTCCGCGATAGACAAACCGTACTGCTTCACGACCCGCGACGATACCGTGTCCCGAAAATTCAACGAGTTGGGCAAAGACGTCTTTAACCGTTTATTGTATAAAGCTCCGCCCTTGTCCGATGAAATAGAAAACTTCCTGCAAAACGTCGTTTTGAACGGAAACGATCCGTTGTCGGAAAAACGCCGTACCTTTACGGAAGAAAATTTGTTGTCGCCGGACGGTAAAAATGCCGCCGAAAATATTTTCAATTTTCTGAAAAAGGAGCTGCGCTTATGAGTGTTGTTTTTACGGTCGGCGTATTTGATTTGTTTCATTACGGACACAAAGAACTGTTCCGCCGCGCGAAAGAATGCGCGGATAACGGCGCAGGCGTTTCCAAATTGATTGTCGCCGTTCAGGACGGAGACAGTATTTTAAAATACAAGCCGAACGCCAAAATTGTCTACACCACGCGGGAACGGGTGGAAATGGTTGAACAATGCCGCTATGTCGATCAGGTTGTTTTGTACGCCGATGTCGATAAAATCGTGCGGGAAATCGATTTTGACATTTTTATTTTGGGCGGCGATCAAACGCACGCCGGTTTTGTACGGGCGGAACAATATTGTTTGGAGCGGGGGCGAAAAGTTTTGCGTCTTCCCCGTACGAAAGGCGTATCCGCGTCGGTTTTAAGAGAGCGCTTAAAAGGTTTGGAATGAAACTCGCCTTTATTTTTTTAGGAATAATTCTTTTTGTCTGCGAAGGAAACGCCATGGAATATAACGCGCACGCTTTGGGAAACTATCGCGGTCACACGATGACCAACAGCAAAGAAGCCTTGGAAAATTCCTACAAAACCGGTTTCCGCTTTTTTGAAACGGACATTCAGCGCACTTCGGACGGACATTTTGTCGCCTATCATTTGTGGACGCAAGCGGACGCCGACAATCTGCATATCCCGTACAACGCTCAACAGCCCGTTCCCGATTTGAAAACTTTTCTCAATTACCGTTACCTGACGAACGTTTTTCCCGCCGGATTGACGCCGCTGACTCTTGAAAACATTTTTGATTTTATGAAAGAACATCGCGATGTGACTGTGATGTTCGATTTTCTGGCGGGTTACGTCGACCGCGACAATTCCGAATTGATGCGAAGTTTCGCCGCCGCTTTTACGGATAAAGACATAATCCGCAGATCCGTCGTGGAAACGTATTCCTTAAACAACGCCCGTTCTTTGTACGAAGCCGGATACCCGAACGTCCAGCCGTGGATCGACACGCCGGAAAATTCCGAAAAAGACTTTCAATCCGTCGAAGAAATCGCGGCTTTCATAAAAAAATACGCTGTCAAAAACGTTTCGATGTCGCCGTCGCGGATTAAAAACAATCCCGCGGATCTGGAAGTTTTGCACAAAGAGGGCGTGCGCGTGTTCTCCCCCGGCTGGAACACGCCGGACGATTTGAAAACGGCGGAAAAATCGGGCGTTGACGTCGCAACGACGGATTTGCCGATGTGCGCCGCCTCATCAAAAATGAAAAAACTGCGCTACCGCCTGCTGTCGCATCTGTTGTTCGGGAAAAAGGCGGAAAAATACAAAGAAAAATACAAACGGCTTTCCGCCTGCATATTTCGGTAAAAGTAAAAGGACGGGATTTTTCCCGTCCTTTCCGTTATCTTGTCATTCCTTTTCGGGCCAAGCGACCGAATGCGGAAAATTCGTTTGCGACGGCATGTCCCTCAGCGCCTGACGATACGCCCTCCATTTTCTTCGTTCCGTTTCCGGCAACGGAGAATCGTTCGCCTGCGTCCAGTCGCTTTCGGCTAAAAGCCGGTTTCGTTCGGCTCTGATTTTTTCCGACTTTCGCTCTTGCGGCGTTTCGGGAACTTCGCCGCGCAAAAAATAGCCGCCGTCTTCCGTTCCGACCAGATCGCCGTCGGCGCATCGTTCCGTCATTTTTTCCAAAACGGCTTGCTGTTCGGACTTTGTCCAACGAATGATTTTACCGTCTTTCTTTTCATAATAAACCGTCATGCGGCAACTCCTTTCAACGGAATGAAATACAAATTGTTCGCCCGGGCGGCGGAATAGCTTTCGCCCTTTGACACAAAGACAAAAAACGACGCGCCGGAAGGACGGGCGTTGTCGTCGAATCCGGCGGCGTACGTTTGCGTGAAACCGTTAACCGTATAAGTCGTTCCCGTTCCCGCCGTTCCGCGATAATAACCGCAAAACACACCGGCGCAGCTTGCCGTGTACGCGACGCCCGCGGTCAGGACGACCGTTCTGGAATAATCCGGCATCAGCATTTCCGTCAGATTTTCCTTTCCGTTCGCCGTCAGATTGTTCAAATCGACATCGGCTTTCGTCCCCAGCATCGCCGCCGCGTTCGTTTCCGACGCCGCGGCGTTGACCGCGCTGGTTGATGCCGCGCTTGCCCGTTCCGCCGCCGTTTGCGCGTTCGCCGCCGTCGCCGCGACCGCCTTTCGGCAATCCGAAACGGCTTGGCGGATCGACGGAATCAGACTTGCCGCCTGCGTGTCGTCGAACACGTCCACCGTGACCGCGCGGTCGATCCGTTCGTTCAACTGCTGAATTTGCATCGTCAGTTTGTCGAAACAGCGTTCCAGCGTTTCGGCGTGCAGAATTTCGTTGTCGCGGTAGTCCGTTTCCTGCGTCAGCGGCACTTCGCGGATCACGGCGATTTCCGCCCCGTTTTCGGGTGCGGCGGCAAACACCAGATTGCCGTTTTCAACCGTCCAGTCCGTCCGTTCCGTCTGAATTTCCCCCAGCTTTTGCCTGACTCTGATGTCGTTTTGATCCAAAAACGGAAACGGCAGCGCGTATTCTTTTGCGACGCCGTTTCCGACATAGATGACTTTGTTTGTTTGACTGCTTACCGTCATAACTTCTCCTTTCCATAAAAAAAAGACGAAAGGGCGACCTCTCGTCTTGATTCGTTTTCGGCATTACATAACATATTGTGATTATATTTTCACAAAAGTCAAGCCCCGTTCGATCCGACGCGCCGCGGTCAGCCGCCGAAGGGGTCGTAATCCCTGTAATCCCGCAATGCCTGACGGTACGGACGTTCCGCCGTTCGCGCCCGTTCCCGAATGCCCGACGCCAGATAGCGGAAAGCGTCCGCCGCGTGGCTGGTCCAATCGTGCAAAGGGCGCGGCTGAAAATCCTTGCGCGCGTCGTCCCACGCCCGCTGGTATTGGCGCAAAGCCTCCAACCCTTTGGCGCATTTTTCCCTGTCGAACCGGCACCGCGGCAACAGCAGACGAACGGCGGCGACGCCGTTTTCGACGCTTGCCCGTTCCAAAACGCGCCCCCGCACCCCCAGCCCCGCCAGAATGTCCAGCCGGCTTTTGCCGCTGGACAGTTCGTGCACGCGAATGTCGTGGGGAAAGATGTTGTCGTCGGTGTAGACGTAGGGTTTGTCTTTCAGCACCTTGACGTAATGATCCAGCCCGACGCCGCTGGATTCGTAATAGTCGACGACGAACACCTCCGCGCCGTTCTGCTGGTAAAACCAGATCGCCGTGCTGTCCCCGACGCCCAAATCCCACGCGGTCGTCACGGGCAAAGCCGGATTGAACGGCACGTCCCCGATCCGTCCGCGGTTTTCCAAATCGTTCAGCAAAGCACCGTAGTAACTACCCTTTAACGCGGCGTCAAAGGAGCAGAAGAACTCTTGCTGAACGACGCCGTCGTCCATGCCCGCCGCGCGTTCGGCGTCGACCGCGGACATCGGAATGGCTTTGGTTTCGGCGACGCCCAGCTTTTGCGCGAACCAGTCGGGCGAACTTTGCGCCGTTTCAAACAGTTTCAGCCCGTGGTTGCGTCCCCGCGGGGTGTAGATGAACAGCGCCCACCCGCCGTTTTCCGCCAGAATGGGACGGATAAAGTCCCACGCGGCGGGATCGGCGATCGAATATTCCGAAAACACGACGCCGACGGGATTCGCCCCGACCAGCGCATTGTATCCGTCCGATCCGACGCATTGCCAGATCGACCCGTTCAGCAGCTCGATCTTCATTTCCTGCGAATTGACGGACTTGCGCAAAGCTTTCGGAAACACCTGATCGATCACGCGCCTGCCCTGTTTGTCGATCGCGTCCCAAACGACTTTGCGCGCCTGCGTCTGCAACGGCAGCATATGCCAGTACACGCCGACGCGCCGCATCGCCGCCACCGCCGTCCAATTCAAAGACAGGCTGTCCTTTCCCGCGCGCCTGTGCCACACTGCGACCGCGCGCTTTCCGCCGTTTTCCAGATAACGCCACAAATCCAGCTGGTATTTTCTGGGCTGCCATTTATACGGTATTTTAATGTTGACCATTCTTCCCCCTTGTCCGAAGCATAAAAAAAAAGAGCCTTCGGAGCAATCAGCCCCGAAGACCCGAAACAATATCACATTGTGTAATATTTTTACGCGTTTGTCAAGCCTCTCCTTCGCAAACGGGGGCGATCACCGGTTCGTGGCGGCAGGCGCGCATGAATTTCATCAGCCCGTCGGGCGTGACGGTGGTCGTCGCCGTGTTGACCAGCGGGTGGAAATTGATTTTATCCTGTTCCATCATTTCCTTGTCCAAAACGACGGTGACGCGGTTTTCCGCGTCGTTGACGACGGAAAAGGGCGTGACCGATCCGCCGAACACACCCAGCGTTTCGAACAGCAGGTCCGCGCTGGCGAACGACAGGCGTTTCGATCCGATCCGCGCGGGAACGGTTTTCAGATCGACGCGTTTCATCGCGGGCGCGACGATCAGCCACAGTCTGCCTTTGGCGTCTTTGCAAAACAGGTTTTTGCAGTGCATGCCCGCGATGCCTTTCCAGACCTTTTCCCCCTCTTCGGCGGTAAAGACGGCGGCGTGCGGGGTGTTGACGTATTCGATCCCCAGTTCGCCCAAATATTCCAACAGCCGTTCGGGCGACGTCGGCATAGCTTTTTGTTCCATAATCAATTACCTGTTTAAAAAATCGAAAAACAATTTTAAAATACCCTTGTTTCAAACAAACAAAAGGATTTTTTCCCGTGCTCCCGTTTTTCGACCTGCCGTCGCCGAATTTCAACGAACGCCGCCTGCCGGTCGACATGATCGTCCTGCACTACACGGGCATGCGGACGTTTGATGCGGCTTTGACCCGCCTGACCGATCCGGCGTCGCGGGTCAGCGCGCATTACGCCGTTTCGAAATCGGGCGCCGTCTTCCGCCTTGTCGACGAGGAAAAACGCGCGTGGCACGCGGGCGTTTCGTACTGGCGGGGCGAAACGGACACAAACGGCAGGTCGATCGGCGTCGAAATCGAAAACGCCGGACACGAATTCGGCTACCGCCCTTTTCCCGACGAACAGATCGCGTCCGTCGTCGAACTGTGCCGCAGCATCATCGAACGCCGCCGGATTCCCGCCGTCAACATCGTCGGTCATTCCGACGTCGCCCCGACGCGCAAATCCGATCCGGGGGAACTGTTCCCGTGGAAAACGCTGGCTGAAAACGGCGTCGGGCTGTGGACGGACGGATTCGCCGCCCCCGAACGGACAGCGCGCGAGATGCTGGCGGGCGTCGGTTACGACGCGTCGGACGAAACGGCGGCGATGCGGGCTTTCGCGCGGCGGTTCTTTCCCGCGGACCCGACGGGAAAAACGGAACAATGCATCGAAAAGCTGGCGGCGGTGTCCGCCCTGTATGAACGAAAGGACGCGGAAAGATGACATACAAAATCGTTTTCAGCGACATCGACGGCACTTTTCTGACGCCGGCGCAAACGGTGTCGGAACGCACGAAAGCCTGTATCGCGCGCCACGCGGACACGCCCTTTATTCTGGTGTCGGGCAGAATGCCGACGTCGATCCGGACGATCCGGCGCAAAGCGGGACTGCGCGCGCCCCTGATCGCGTACAGCGGCGCGCTGGCGCTGGACGACGGCGGCGCGGTTTTGTTCGACAAACCAATGACGCTGGCGACCGCCGTTTCCCTGCGTGAAAAAATCCGGTCGGGCTTTCCCGAAATCGTCAGCTACACGTTTTCAAACGACGACTGGATCACCGACGTCGACGACGGCACCGCCGCCCTGTATCTGGAAAAGGAAACCACCGCCAAACGCCCGCTGGTCGGACAGCCCGAACAGGTGCTGAAACCGACCGACCCCGTGCATAAAATCCTGTGCGCGGGCGAACCCGAAACGATTGACGCGCTGGAAAACGGCTTGAAGTCCGAATTTCCGCAATGCACGATCTTCAAATCGCAGGCGCGCTATCTGGAAATCATGGCGGGCGGAGCGTCGAAATCGTCCGCCGCCGCCGCTTTGTGCGAATTGTACGGCGTCGACCGCGGCGACGTCGTCGCGTTCGGCGACAATTTCAACGACGTCGATTTGCTGCGGTTCGCCGGAACGGGCGTCGCGATGGGCAACGCGCCCGACGCCGTCAAAGCCGCCGCCGACCTGATCGCCCCGTCGAACGCCGAGGACGGACTGGCGACCGTTTTGGATTCCCTGCTGCAAGGAAAATAGAAAATGTCTTTCAAACTGATCGTGTCCGACATCGACGGCACGTTTTTAAATTCGAAAAAGCAAGTTTCCCCCGCCACGATCGACGTTTGCCGCAAACTGTATTTTGAAAAAGGCGTGCGCTTCGCTCTGGCGTCGGGACGCGGACGCGCCGGAATCCGCCCCGTCGTCGACGCGCTGGGACTTCCCGCGTTCGTTCTGGCGTGCAACGGCGCCGAAATTTTCGACGAAAGCGGCGCTTCCTTTTACCGCGCCCCCTTGCCCCTTGCCGAAACGCTGGCGTTGAAATCCGCCGTCCGCGATTTGTCGCCGGACGTTGAAACGATCGTGTACGCGGGCGACGACTGGATCGCCGACGCGATGACCGACGTCGTGCGGGGCGAATGCTACGTCATGCCGATCCCTCCGCTGGTCGGCGACCTTGAAACCGTCATGCCCGAAAACGCCCCGATTTTAAAGATGATCGGCGTCGGCACGGTCGAAAGCACGACGGCGCTGATGAACAAACTGGCTCCGGCGTTTCCGCGGTGCGATTTTTACAAATCGCAACATTATATTATGGAAGCGGTCGCCAAAGGCGTCAACAAGGCGGCGGGACTGGACGTCCTGTGCGCGCGTTGCGGCGTCGACGTTTCGGAAACGGTCGCGTTCGGCGACAGCTACAACGACACGGAAATGCTGAGCCGCGCGGGATTGGGCGTCGCGATGGGCAACGCCGCGCCCGACGTGCGAAAATTCGCCAAACGCGTGACGGCGACGAACGACGACGACGGCATCGCCAAAGCGTTAACCGAAATCTTTTATTGACTTTGCGCCGTTTTCCCCTTACGTTTTCCAACCGGTGCCGGAGGATCGGGCGGTCGCGGTGCGCCCTTGTGCGTACTGAGGAAAGTCCGGGCTTCACGGAAACACGATACCGGATAACGTCCGGCTGGGGCAACCCAAGGGAAAGCGCAGCAGAAAGGAAACCGCCGACGTCCTCGGACGGGCAAGGTTGAAATGGTGCGGTAAGAGCGCACCGCTTTTCCGGCGACGGAAAAGGCACGGCAAGCCCTATCGGAAGCAAGACCAAGTCAGGCATACGCCAACGCAAAGTTTCGTATCGCGGGAGGTTTTCGTCCCCGCCAGAGGTAGGTCGCTAAAAAACGGCTGGCAACAGCCTTTGCAGATGAATGATCGCCGATCACAGAACCCGGCTTATAGATTCTCCGACACCGTTTCGTTTTTCCCCCGTTCTTTTTCAGACGACTCGATTCGACGGACCGTTTCCTTTGAAAACAAAGGGTTGTTCCGTTTCGCCGCCGAATCGGAAAGCCGGAGGGATTCCGCTTCGCCTCCGCCAACCCATGAACAAAAAAAGTACATTTCGGAGTCGACGCCCCCGTTTGAAAAATTCCGCCTTTTCCGGCGGAATTTTTTTGCCCGAACTTTCAGCCCATATATCCGCCGAACGCCGCCGGCGGACACAACATATTGATTCAAAGCTGTGATATTTTCCACATCTTCCCATATTTATCCCATTTCAGCCCCGTTGACGCCCATAAAATCCCATGCTATCCCATAATTATCCGCTAGGCAAAAAATGCCGTGCGCGTGTTTTGGAATTTTGGAACGGAATCGTCAAGGAACGCACTTCATGGTCAAATCGCAGAGAAAGTACAGCCTTTTTCTCGATGCCACCGTCAACAAGGTGGACGCCAAAGGGCGCGTGTCCATTCCCGCCGACTACCGCGCCCTGCTGGAACAGCAGGAAACGGAACTGGTTGCCTTCCGTTCGTTCACGATGCCCTGCATCGAATGCCGCACGTCGGAAATGATGGAAAAGATGGCGAACGCCATCGATGATTCCTTTGACGCGTTTTCGAACGAACAGGACGACCTGACGGGTTTGATCTTTTCGGACGCGAAGGAATTTCCGTTCGATTCGACGGGGCGCATCGTTTTGACCGAAAAACTGCTGAAACACGCGGGCATCGCGGACAAAGCCCTGTTCGTTGGCAAAGGGCGCACGTTCCAGATCTGGAACCCCGACACTTACCAAGCCAAAGAATCCGAAATGCGCCGGAACGCTTTGGAAAAACATTTCCGCCTGAAAAACGGAGGCGCCGAATGACAGCGCAGAAAGCACCGCACATTCCCGTTCTGCTGACCGAAGTCGTCGAACAGATCGCCCCGAAAGACGGCGGCGTGTACGTCGACGCGACGTTCGGCGCGGGCGGCTATTCCCGCGCGGTTCTGGACGCGGCGGACTGTTCGGTCTACGCGATCGACCGCGATCCCGACGCGATCGCCGAAGGGCAATCGCTGGTCGAACGGTACGGCGGGCGGCTGAAACTGCTGCACGGCACGTTCGGCGAAATGCGGGATCTGCTGGCGGCACGGGGTGTCGAAACGGTCGACGGCGTGATGATGGACATCGGCGTTTCGTCGATGCAGATCGACCGCGCCGAACGCGGGTTTTCCTTTCAAAAGGACGGCGCGCTGGACATGCGCATGAGCCGCAGCGGACTGTCCGCGGCGGACGTCGTGAACAAATACGGCGAAAAGGAAATCGCCGACATCATCTACACTTACGGCGAGGAAAGATTTTCGCGCCGCATCGCCGCGGCGATCGTCGCCGCGCGCAAAACAGCCCCTTTTAAAACGACGCTGGAACTGGCGACCGCCGTGCGTTCCGTCATGCCGCGCAAAAGGGACGAAATCGACTCCGCGACGCGGACTTTCCAAGCGTTGCGCATCTATGTCAATGACGAACTGGGGCAGTTGCGCTCCGGTTTGGCGGGAGCCGAAGCGCTCTTGAAATCAGGCGGAAGAATGGTTGTTGTTTCTTTTCATTCGCTGGAAGACAGAATCGTCAAAAATTTCATTCAGGACAAAAGCGGCAGAACCGCGAACCCGTCCCGATACCTGCCCGAACGGACGGGAACGGCGGCGACCCTGAAATCCGTAACCAAAAAACCGATCACCCCTTCCGAAACAGAATGCCAAAGAAATCCCCGCGCCCGTTCGTCGCGCCTTCGCTGCGCCGAAAAGCTGTAAGGAAGGGGAAATCGAAATGACGCGTCTGCCGTTTATTCTTGTTTTCGCCGTCATCGCCACGGGCATGTTCGTCATTAAAAACAGGGTGCTGTCGCTGGAAAGCGATTTGGAACGCATCAACGCCCGAATCAAAAGCGATCAGGAAGCCCTGCTGGTTCTGAACGCGGAATGGAGCCATCTGAACGACCCGTCCAGAATCCGCGCCCTGTCCGCGCGCCACGCGGGCATGAAACCGCTGTCGGGAGACCGCGTCATCACCGTTTCCGCCATCGCGTTCAAAAAACCGACCGAACGCGAAAGCGGCGTCATTCGCGTTTCTTTTGCAAAACCGGAGTAACTTCCATGTTCGGACGCCCGTTGAAAAAGCACAACACCAAAAACGGAATCTTTTACGCCGCGGGGCAGGAACTGCCTCTGCCCGAACGGTACAGTCCCGCCGACAAAAAAAGTTCGGACAGTCTGGAATGCGGCAAAAACCGGCTGGTCGTCCTGATGTTTCTGTTTTTCGTCGCGTTCGGCGGCATCGGCGTCCGGCTGGTCGACGTGACGGTCGTCCGCGGCGGCGTTTCCCTCATCGCGCGCGCGAAAGCCGACGACGAGGCGCTGTCGCCCCTGAAAATCAAAATGATGCGCGCCGACATCGTCGACCGCAACGACATCGTTCTGGCGACCAGCCTGCCGTCGGCGGATTTGTACGTCGACGCCGAAAAGGTCAAAAATCCGGAAACGATCGCGACGGCGCTGGCGCAAACCCTGCCCGACATGAAATACGGTCAGCTGCTGGAAAAGCTGAAAAGCAAAAAGAATTTCGTGTATCTGCGCCGCAACCTGACGCCGAAGGAACAGTACGACGTCAACCGTCTGGGCTTTCCCCAGCTGAATTTCCAAAAAACCGAAGTGCGCGTTTATCCGCAGGGCGCGCTGATGTCGCACCTGATCGGCGTGACCAACATCGACAATCGCGGCATCGCCGGCGTCGAAAAAAGCTTTGACGAAAAGCTGTCCGGCAAAAACGAAACCGTGCGCCTGTCTTTGGACGTCGGCGTTCAGGACACGGTGCGCGCCGCGCTGAAAGACGGCATAGACAAATTCCGCGCGGCGGGCGGCGCGGCGATTCTGATGAACGCCAAAACGGGCGAAATCGTTTCAATGGTGTCCCTGCCCGACTACGATCCGAACGATTTGAACGGCGCGAAAACGGCGGACCTGTTCAATCAGGCGTCGCTGGGCGTGTACGAAGTCGGTTCCGTAATGAAGCTGTTCACCATCGCGACGGGGTTGGAAACGAACAAAATAACCGTCAAAGACACGATCGACGCGTCGCGCCCGCTGATACTGGCGAACCACACGATCAACGACGTCGAAAAACTGCGCCGCGTCATCACCGTTCCCGAAATTCTGATCGAATCGTCGAACATCGGGGCGGCGACGGTCGCCTTGAAGATCGGCGGCGAAAAACAGCGCGACTTTTTCAACCGTTTCGGATTTTTCAAAACGGCGGGCATCGAACTGCCCGAACACGGACGTCCCCTGCTGCCGCAGAAATGGCGCGACGTCACGACCGCCACCGCCGGATACGGATACGGCGTCGCGCTGACGCCCGTCCACATCGTCGCCGCGACGGCTGCTTTGGTCAACGGCGGCGTCTACAACGCCCCGTCTTTGCTGGCGAAACGCCCCGGCGACGAAAAAATCGGCAAAAGAGTCATTTCTAAGAAGACATCGGACATAATGCGCGGTATTATGCGCCAAGTTGTCATTTCGGGATCGGGGCGCAAAGCCAACGTCCCCGGATTCGAAGTCGGCGGGAAAACGGGTTCGGCGCAAAAGCTGGTCAACGGCAAATACGTCAAAAACACGCTGCGCACGTCGTTCGTTTCCGCCTTTCCGATGGACAACCCGCAGTACGTTTTGATGGTGATGCTGGACGCGCCGAAAGGGCTCAAAGAAACGTACAACTTCAATACCGCGGGGTGGAACGCCGCCCCGACGGCGGGAAAGATCATCGAAGCGGTCGCGCCCCAGCTGGGCGTCGCGCCCCGACCGTTCGCGAACGACCGCCCCGCCCCGTATGTGAACAGCGCGGTCAACGCGCGATGACAAAGGAGTACGCTTGTGCTTTTGAACCAGATTCTGGCGGATTGCGGTTTGCCCGCCGTTTTTACAGACATTGAAATCACGGGCGTCACCCCCGATTCCCGCAAAGTCGAAAAAGGATTCCTTTTCGCCGCCCTGCCCGGCGTCAAAGCCGACGGCGCGGATTTTCTGACGGACGCCTGCGGCAAGGGCGCCGTCGCCGCTTTGATTCCCGACACCGTCGCCGTCCCCGACCTGCCGATGATTTTCATTCCCGTCGCCGACCCGCGGCTGGCTTTGGCGAAAGCCGCCGCCGCCTTTTACGCGCCGCAGCCCGACGTCGTCGTCGCCGTCACCGGCACGAACGGCAAGACGTCGACCGCGAACTTCACGCGTCAAATCTGGGAATTTCTGGGCAAAAAAGCCGCCTGCGTCGGCACGCTGGGCGTCGTGACGAACGACTTTACCGCCTACGGATCGCTGACGACCCCCGATTCCGTCACGCTGTGCCGCGAACTGCGCGATCTGGCGGTCAAGGGATACCGCCACGCCGCGATCGAAGCGTCGTCCCACGGGCTTGACCAGCACCGGATCGACGGGCTGAGAATCGCCGCCGCCGCGTTCACGAACATCACGCGCGACCATTTGGATTACCACAAGACGATGGAAAACTATTTGCGGGCGAAGCTGAAACTGTTCGACCGCCCGCTGTCGTCGCGAACCGTCGTTTTGAACGCCGACATTCCCGAATATCCGCGCATCGCGGAATACTGCCGCGAAAAAGGGCTGAAAATCATCGATTACGGCAAAAACGCCGCCGCGCTGAAACTGAAAGAATCGCGCATGGACACGAACGGTCAGATGCTGACTCTGGACGTGTTCGGACGCGAACGGACGGTCAACCTGCCTTTGGCGGGAACGTTCCAAGCCATGAACGCGCTGTGCGCCCTGGGCTTGGCGATCGCGGCGGGCGAAGACGCCGAACGCGCGACGGCGGCTTTGGCGGAGCTGAAAGGCGCGCCGGGACGACTGGAATTTATCGGCGAACGCAAAAACGGCGCGTCCGTTTTCGTCGACTACGCGCACACGCCCGACGCTTTGGAAACGGTGTTGAAGGCTTTGCGCCCGCACACGGAAAAACGTCTGCACGTCGTGTTCGGCTGCGGCGGCGACCGCGACGCCGGAAAACGCCCCCAGATGGGCAAGATCTGCAACGATCTGGCGGACGTCGTCTACGTCGCGGACGACAACCCCCGCGGCGAAGACCCCGCGGCGATCCGCGCCGCCATTCTGCCCGCCTGTCCCAAGGGAATCGACATCGGCAACCGCGCCTTGGCGATCCGCGCCGCCGTCGCGGGACTGGACGCGGGCGACATTCTGGTCATCGCGGGCAAGGGACACGAAACGGGACAGCTGATCAAGGGCGTCACGCACCCCTTTGACGACCGCGAAGAAGCGCGCAAAGCGATCGACGAAGCCGACGCCCCCCTGTGGACGGCGCGGGAAATCGCCGGCGCGACGGGCGGCGAAACCGCCGCGGACTTTGACGTTTCCGGCGTTTCGATCGACACCCGCACGCTGAAACCGGGCGATTTGTTCGTCGCGATAAAGGGCGAAAAAACGGACGGTCACGACTACGCCGCCGCCGCGATCGAAAAAGGCGCGGCGGGCGTTCTGGTGTCCTATATTCCCGCGGACGTTCCGCCCGAAAAGGCGATCGTCGTTCCCGACGTCAAACGGGCTTTGGACGCCATGGCGGCGCGCGCCCGCAGCCGGACGGCGGCGAAAATCGTCGGCGTCACGGGCAGTTCCGGAAAAACGAGCACCAAGGAAATGCTGAAAGCCGCTTTGAGCGCGGTCGGCAAGACGCATTCGACGATCGGCAATCTGAACAACAATCTGGGCATGCCGCTGACTTTGGCGCGCATGCCGCGCGACGCGGATTTCGCCGTCGTCGAAATGGGCATCAGCCATGCGGGCGAAATGACGGAACTGACGGAACTGGCGCGCCCCGACGTCGCGCTGATCACCATGATCGGATCGGCGCACTGCGAATATTTCAAAACGCCGGAAAACACCGCCCGCGCCAAAGCCGAGATTTTCAAAGGCGTGACCGCGTCGGGAACCGCCGTTTTGAACGCCGACGCCCCGCAGTTTGCCCTGTTGAAAAAAGAAGCGCGCAAATGCGGCGTGACGAACGTCGTTTCGTTCGGTTCGACCGCCGAAGCCGACGTTTCCCTGATCAATCTGGCGCAAACGCCGGACGGGTTCGAAATCACCGTTAAAACCGGTTCGACCGCCCGCACTTTCCTGTTGCGGCTGTCGGGACGCCATCAGGTTCAAAACGCGCTGGGCGTCGTCGCCGCGCTGAACGCGCTGGGCGTCGGCGACATGACGTCCGCGCTGCAAGCGGTCGGTCAGCTGCGCCCGATGAAAGGACGCGGTCAGATTCTTTCCCTGCCCTGTCGGGGCGGCGCGTTTTCGCTGATCGACGATTCCTACAACGCCAACCCCGATTCCGTCCGCGCGGGCGTCCGCGTTCTGGCGGCGGCGGGCGGCGAACGCAAAATCGCCGTTTTGGGCGACATGCTGGAGCTGGGCGAAAACGCGGAACAAATCCACAAGGATCTGGCGGACGATCTGATCGAAAACAAGATCGATCTGGTGTTCGCGGTCGGCGAAAACTGCGGCGAACTGTTCGACGTCCTGCCCGAACGCATGCGCGGGGCGAAGGCGGCGCTTTCGTCCGAAATCGCCCCCGTCGTCGCCGAAGCCGTCAAACCGGGCGACGCCGTTCTGGTCAAAGGATCGTTCGGCAGTAAAATGACCGCCGTCGTCGACGCGCTGAAAAACATCTCCAACCTTTCGGAATAAGCAAAATGCTCTACAATCTTTTGTTTCCGCTGTCGGACAAATATTCGGTTTTAAACCTGTTCAAATATCTGACGTTCCGCACGGGCGGCGCGATTTTCACCGCGCTGATCGTGTGTTTCGCCGTCGGACCGTTCGTCATTCACTGGCTGAAAGACAAACAACACGCCTGCCAGCCGATCCGCGCCGACGGTCCCGAATCGCATTTGAAGACGAAACAGGGCACGCCGACCATGGGCGGACTGATGATTTTGATTTCGCTGTGCGTTTCCACTTTGCTGTGGGCGGACTGGAACAACCCGTTCATCTGGGCTGTTTTGGGCATCACCGTCTGCTTTTCTCTGATCGGATTCGCCGACGACTATCTGAAAGTGTCCAAGAAAAATTCGGCGGGCATGCACGGCAAGCTAAAGCTGGTGCTGGAATTTTCGTGCGCTTTCGCCGCGGTGTGGTTCGTCACGGACGCCACCGCCGAACCGACGGCGACGACGCTGACTTTTCCGTTTTTTAAAAATCTGTCGCTGAATCTCGGCGTTTTCTACATTCCGTTCGCGATGTTCGTCATCGTCGGATCGTCGAACGCCGTCAATCTGACCGACGGACTGGACGGGCTGGCGATCATGCCCGTCATGGTCGTGTCGTTCGTGTTTCTAATCATCGCCTACGTCGCGGGACACGCGGCGTTCGCGACGTATTTGCAGCTGCCGTACATCGCCGGAACGGGCGAGCTGTCCGTTTTCTGCGGCGCGCTGATCGGCGCGGGACTGGGATTTTTGTGGTTCAACGCCCCGCCCGCCAAAATTTTCATGGGCGACACGGGATCGCTGATGCTGGGCGGCGCGCTCGGCGCGCTGAGCGTCGTGACGAAGCACGAGATCGTTCTGGCGATCGCGGGCGGTCTGTTCGTTCTGGAAACGCTGTCCGTGATCATTCAGGTCGTGTCGTTCAAAACGCGCGGCAAGCGGGTGTTTAAAATGGCGCCGATTCACCACCATTTCGAAAAGATGGGGTGGTCGGAACAAACCGTCGTCGTCCGTTTCTGGATCATTTCCATCATCTTGGGGCTGATCGCCCTGTCCAGCCTGAAAATCCGCTAGGGACACCGCATGAAGACGGCGATCGCGCGCACCGACAACAGCGTTTTGGGACGCTGGTGGTGGAGCGTTGACCATTTTCTGCTGTCGACCCTGTTCGTTTTGATTGGCGTCGGCGTGGTGCTGTCGTTTTGCGCGACGCCGCCGATCGCCGAACGGCTGAAGCTGGACACTTATTTTCTGATCCGGCATCAGATGTTTTTCCTGACGCTGTCGATCGGCGTGATGCTGGGCGTTTCCATGCTGTCGCCGCAGGCGATCCGCCGGCTGAGCTGTCTGGTTCTGGCGGCGGCTTTCGTTCTGCTGGCGCTTGTTTTGGCGCACGGTTCGGAAATCAAGGGGGCGTCCCGCTGGATTCGCGTGTTCGGCGTGTCCGTCCAGCCGTCCGAAATCGCCAAGCCCGCCTTCGCCGTCGTCACGGCGTGGCTGATTTCGCTGGGCAAAAAGGACGAAAAGTTCCGCGGAACGCTGGTGTCGGCGGGTGTGTTCGCCGTTTTGGGCGCGCTGCTGATCGCCCAGCCCGATTTCGGCATGACGGTCACGGTCGGCGTCATCTGGGGGACGGAGCTGTTCCTCGGCGGCATATCGATGAAAGCGATGTGCGCGCTGGGCTGTCTGGGATTTGTCGGATCCTGTTGCGCCTACGCGTTCATTCCGCACGTCCGTTCGCGCGTCGACCGGTTCATCGCCCCGGGTTCCGGCGACACGTTTCAGCTGACCACCGCGTTGGAAGCGTTCAAAAACGGCGGCTTTGTCGGGCGCGGTCCCGGCGAGGGCGTCGTCAAAAACATTTTGCCCGACGCGCACACGGACTTTATCATGGCTGTCGCGGGCGAAGAGTTCGGACTGCTGTTCTGCCTGATCGTGACGGCGCTGTTCGCCGCGATCGTCTTGCGCGGGTTTTATTTGATTTTCCGCGATAAAAACCTGTTCACCCTGCTGGCTGTTTCGGGACTGCTGGTTCAATTCGGCATGCAGGCGGTGGTCAACATCGCGTCGACGCTGGGCATGATGCCGACCAAAGGCATGACTTTGCCGTTTATATCCTACGGCGGGGCGTCCTTGGGGTCCCCGGGATTTTGCCTGGGCGTCCTTCTGGGGGTTACGCGCGGGCCCAAGTCGATCGGAGAAAGACAATGAGCAAATCGAACGTAAAAATCATTCTGACGGCGGGCGGCACGGGCGGACACGTCTTTCCAGCCGAAGCTCTGGCGAAGGAATTGACCGCGCGCGGCGTTTCGGTCGGTTTCGTGACGGACGGTCGCGGCGATTCGTTTTCCAAAAACTTTCCGCAGGCGACCGTTCACCGCGTCCGCGCGGGCGCCTACGCGGGCAAGCCGGCGCTGAAAAAACTGCTGGCGCTGTTCGCCATGGGCGCGGGCGTTCTGCAAAACCTGCTGATTTTCCTCAGGGAAAAGCCGGACGCCGTCGTCGGCTTCGGCGGATACGCCGCCTTTCCGGCGTCGTTCGCAGCGGGGATTCTGGGCATTCCGCTGATTTTGCACGAACAGAACGCCGTTTTGGGCGGGGCGAACCGCTTTCTGGCGAAACGCGCCACTTTGATCGCCACGACTTTTCCCACGGTCGAACGCGTCCCCGCGAAAATCAAGACCGCCTACACGGGCGTTCCCGTGCGTCCCGCCGTTCTGGCTTTGCGCGACGCCGACTACGCGCCCGCGGCGGACACGTTCAACCTGCTGGTTTTCGGCGGTTCGCAGGGAGCGGGCATTCTGTCGTCCGTCGTTCCCGCGGCGTTGAAGTCCCTGCCCGATTCCTTGAAATCCCGTCTGCGCGTCGCCCAGCAGTGCCGCGCCGCCGATTTGGACGCGGTCGACGCCGCCTACGCTGGGTCGGGCATAGCGGTCGAAACGGCGCCGTTTTTCACGGATATGGCGGACCGGCTGGCGGCGGCGCATCTGGTCGTGTGCCGCGCGGGCGCGTCCAGCATCGCGGAACTGGCGGTGGCGGGGCGTCCGGCGGTCATCGTGCCGATTTTGCGGTCCCCCGACGCGCACCAGCTGAAAAACGCGTCGTTCATGGCGAAAAACGGCGGCGCGTTTTTATGCGAAGAACCCGACTTTACACCCGACCGTCTGGCGGATATGATAAAGCGTTTCGCGGACGATCCGTCCCTGTTGGCGCAAACCGCCCGCAAAGCCAAAGAATTGGGCAAACCCGACGCCGTGCGGTTGTTCGCCGACGCGGTTTTAAACACAGCGAGGGCTTGAATTGACATGACACAGACAACGCATCTGCCTTTTCCCATCGGCACGATTCACTTCATCGGCATCGGCGGCAGCGGCATGAGCTGCATCGCCGAACTGATGCACAATCTGGGCTACACCGTCCAAGGGTCGGACATATCCGAAAATTCGAACGTCAAGCGTCTGCGCGCGCAAGGCATCGGCATCGTCATCGGACACGCCGCCGAAAACGTCGAACACGCGGGCGTCGTCGTCGTGTCTTCCGCCATCAACGTTGAAAACGTCGAAGTCAAAGAAGCCCGCCTGCGCCGCATTCCCGTGGTGCGCCGCGCCGAAATGCTGGCGGAGCTGATGCGGCTGAAATGGTCGATCGCCGTCGGCGGAACGCACGGCAAAACGACGACGACGTCCATGATCGGACTGGTTCTGCAAACGGCGGGGCTGGATCCGACGGTCGCGAACGGCGGCATCATCAACGCCTACGGCACGAACGCGCATCTGGGCGACGGCGACTGGCTGGTCGCCGAAGCCGACGAATCGGACGGCAGCTTTTTGAAACTGCCCGCGACGGCGGTCATCGTGACGAACATGGATCCCGAACATCTGAACTACTACGGCACGTATGAAAAGATGAAGGACGCCTACCGCACGTTCGTCCAGAACATTCCGTTCTACGGTTTCGCGTGTCTGTGCGTCGACCACCCCGAAGTCCAGCACATGATTTCGCAGATTTCGGACCGCCGCCTGATCACCTACGGCTTCACCCCGCAGGCGGAGGTCACGGCGCAGAACATTCACGCCGTCCCCGGACTGATCACGTTCGACGTCGTCGTCGCCGAAAACCTCAGCCCCACGGGCGAAACCCTGCGCATGGAGGGATTCTCCCTGCCCGTGTACGGACGCCACAACGTGCTGAACGCTCTGGCGGCGATCGGCGTCGGGCTGCGTCTGGGCATTTCCGAAGAAAACCTGAAAAAAGCGCTGGCTGGCTTTACGGGCGTTCAGCGCCGCTTTACGAAAACGGGCGAAACGAACGGCGTCACGATCATCGACGACTACGGTCACCACCCGATCGAAATCGCGTCGACCCTGCGCGCCGCGCGCGAAGTCGCCCCGAAAAAAGTCATCGCGGTGTTTCAGCCGCACCGCTACACGCGCGTCGCCAACCTGTTTGACATGTTCTGCACGGCGTTCAACGACGCGGACTGCGTCATCGTCGCCGACGTGTACGCCGCGGGTGAACCCGAAATCCCCTCCGCGAACAAAGAGGCTTTGGCGGAGGGATTGCGCGCGCACGGACACCGTCACGTCGTCGTGTTAAACAAACGTGAAGATTTGGCGGATATAATCAAAGCCGAAGCGTCCGCGGGCGACATCGTCATCTGTTTGGGCGCGGGCAGCATTTCATCGTGGGCGAAAGCCCTGCCCCGCGAATTGGAGCAGGCGTACGCCCGCGACGGCGAAGAGGCGTAAATGTTTTCCTTTTTGAAAAATCTTTTCACCAAAGAATCCGAACTGATGCGGCTGATGCCCCCCGTGCGGGGCGAGGTCGTCGAAAACGCCCCCACGGCGAAAATGACGTGGCTGGGGGTCGGCGGAGCGGCGGAAATCCTTTTCACGCCCGCGGACGCCGACGATTTGGAATTTTTTTTAGCCAGCCGCCCGAACGCGCCGCTGACCGTTATCGGCGGCGGGTCGAACCTGTTGATCCGCGACGGCGGAATCCCCGGCGTCGTCGTTCATTTGGGCAAGCCTTTCGCGCGGATCAGGGTTGACGGCGACCGGATTTACTGCGGCGCGGGCGCGCGCAACATGGACATCGCCCGCGCGGCGGCGGAATCGGGACTGGCGGGTTTTGAATTCATGTGCGGAATCCCCGGCACGCTGGGCGGCGCGATCCGCATGAACGCGGGCGCGCACGGACGGTCGACCGCCGACGCGCTGGAAGAATTGACCGCCCTTGACGTTTTGGGCAAAAAAATGGTTTTACAGCGCGGCGAGGTGCCGTTCGACTACCGTTCGAACGCCCTGCCCGACAACTGGATTTTCACGGGCGCCGTTTTAAAGGGGACGCCGGATTCCCCCGACGCGATCCGCGTCCGCATGAACGAATACAAGGCTTTGCGCGAAAAAGCCCAGCCGCAGGGCGTCAGAACGGCGGGATCGATGTTTAAAAACCCCGTCGGGCTGAAAGCGTGGCAGCTGATCGAAAAAGCAGGCTGCCGCGGATTGAGGATCGGCGGCGCGATGGTGTCGGAAAAGCACTGCAACTTTTTCGTCAACACGGGCAAGGCGACGGCGCAGGATTTCGAAACGCTGGGCGAGCTGGTTCAGCGCCGCGTGTTCGAAACCAGCGAAATCAAGCTGGAATGGGAAGTGCGCCGCGTCGGGGTGAAAACAAAACGGTTCAGCAGTTTCGGGGGCAGATGATGGCTAAAAAAGTAACAGTGTTAATGGGCGGCTTGTCGTCCGAACGCGAAGTTTCTCTGGCAAGCGGCGCGAACGTCGCCGAAGCGTTGCGTCAGGCGGGCTACGACGTGTCCGAATTGGACTTGACGCGCGATCTGCGTCCGTTCGTCGACGCGCTGACGGCGCAAAAGCCCGACGTCGTGTTCAACGCCCTGCACGGCAAATACGGCGAAGACGGTTGCGTTCAGGGCATTCTGGACATCATGGGCATTCCCTACACCCATTCGGGGCGCGCGGCGTCCGCTTTGGCGATGAACAAGGTTTTGGCGAAAAAAATGTACCGCGCCGCGGATCTGCCCGTCGCCGCGGAACGCGTCCTGACAAAGGCGCAGATTCTGGCGGGCGACGTTCCGCCCTATCCGTTCGTGTTGAAACCGATTTGCGACGGGTCGTCCGTCGGCGTTTTCATTTTCGACCGCGACAACGGCAAAAAACCGTTCGAGGGCGAAACCTATCCCTATGCCGACGACGAGGAAATTCTGGCGGAAGAATACGTCGCCGGACGCGAAATGACCGTCGCGGTGATGGACGGCAAGGCTTTGGGCATGCTGGAAATTCTGCCCGCCAAGGATTTTTACGACTACACGGCGAAATATTCGAACGGCGGGGCGCGCCACGTCGTGCCGTCGGACATTCCCGCCGCCGACCGCGACGAGATGCTGCGAATCGCCGAAGAAGCCCACAAGGCTCTGGGTTGCCGCGGCATTTCGCGTTCCGACATACGCTATGACGACACGGGGGACAAACCGCGCTTCGCCCTGTTGGAAACGAACACCCAGCCCGGCATGACGTCGCTGTCCCTGGTTCCCGAAATCGCGGGACACGCCGGCTATTCCTACCGCGACATCGTCGTGTGGATGGTGGAGCGCGCCGAATGCGGGGATTGAAATTCCAAAACGCGTTCGGACTGAAAACCGTTCTGACGGTTTCGGCTTTGGCGGTTTCGGCGGCGTTGATCGCGGTTTTTCTGAACAGCGCGTACTACGCCGAAAAAAAGGAAAAGCTGGCTTTTTTCGTTCACGACGCGGCGTTGAACGCCGACCTGCGTTTAAGCGAGGTTTATATCCGCGGACGCGACAGGACGACGCAAAAGGAACTGCTGGACGTGCTGAAAGTCGAACGCGGCATGCCGATCACGGCGATCGACCTGCCCGAGGCGCGCAAAGCCGTCCAGCGTCTGCCGTGGGTCAAAACGGTGCATATCGAACGCCGTTTGCCGCATATCCTGTACATTCGCCTGACGGAACGCACGCCCGTCGCCGTCTGGCAAAACAAAGGCGAATACCGACCGGTCGACGCCGACGGACAGCCGGTTGAAACTTTCGTCAAAAAACTGAACGGTCTGCCTTTGGTTCTGGGGGCGGACGCGCCCGAACGCACACCCGAACTGCTGTCTTTTCTGGCGCAGGAACCCGAATTGCGCAAACGCGTCAAAGCCGCCGTCCGCGTCGGACGCCGCCGCTGGAACATTTTGCTGGACGACATCGACAAGGGCGTCACGATCCGTCTGCCCGAAAAAAATCCCGCCGCCGCCTGGGGGCGTTTGGCGAATTTGAACCGGACGCAGGGAATTTTGGCGCGCAAAGTCACCATGATCGACCTGCGCATGCCCGACAAGCTGATCGTCCGGCTGGAAGAAGACGACCGCGCCGCGAAAACCAAAGGCGCGAAAAAATCAGCCTCTTGACCGAAGGAACCCGCTTTGCCCCGCATTTTAAACAAAGATAACGTCATCGCGACGGTGGACATCGGCACGTCGAAGACCTGCTGTCTGCTCGCCTGTTGCGGTTCGGGCGGCGAAAAAGCGTTCGTCGTCGGCGCGGGCGTGTATCAGAACAACGGCGTGCGGGACAGCGAAATCACCGATATGAACGCGACCGTCGATTCCGTCAAAAACGCCGTCGAACTGGCGGAACGGAACATCGGCGAACGCATTAAAACGGTGGTGGCGTCGTCGTGCGCCAAAACGCTGGAATCCCGAACCGTTTTGGATTCGATCGATCTGGGCGGGACGGAGGTCACGCAAAGCGCCGTCAACCGCCTGATCGCGTCCGCTCAGGGAAAAATTCCCGCGTCCAAAGACAAAATCCTGCATTGCGCGCCGATCGACTACACGCTGGATTCGCGCTACGCCGTCGCCGATCCGCGCGGTCTGACGGGGGACAGGCTGTACGTGTCCCTGCTGACGGTGTCGGCGCCGTCCCACCCCGTGAACGACACGGTTTCCGCTTTGGAACACAGCAGTCTGTCCTGTTCCAAAATCGTGGCGTCGCCCTACGCGGCGGGACTGGCGTGTCTGACCGAAGACGAGAAAAAGCAGGGGACGGCGGTCGTCGACATGGGCGCGGGCACGACGGGAATCGCCGTTTTTTACGGCGATCAGCCCGTTTTTATCACTAATCTGCCGTTCGGCGGCGCGCAAATCACGCAAAACATCGCGCGGGCGTTTCACACGTCCCTGTCCAGCGCGGAAAAAGTCAAAACCCTGTACGGATCGACGCTCGAATCCCTGACCTACGACGCCGAGGACATCATCGTCCCCCTGCTGGGCGAAGACGCGGCGACGTTTCCCGTGAACCGCGCCGAACTGGTGAAAATCATCGCGCCCGAAATCCGCGGATTGTTCGAAAACGTCAAAACCGCGCTGACTTTCGCCGGTTATTACGACGTATGCCAGAACTTCGTCCTGACGGGCGGCGGCGCCCTGCTGCACGGCGTCAACGAAATCGCTGCCGAAATTCTGGACAAACGCCCCGTGCGCACGGGATCGCCGCGCGGGCTGAACGACGACAGGAAAATCGTCCCGCCCGCCGCGTACCAAAGCTATATGAACTGCATCGGAATGGTGCGCTACACGACGCGCGTTCTGATGAACACGCCCCAGCACAAACGCGACGTTTCCGTTCCGGGAAACAAATTTGTGCGCCTGCTGCGCTGGTTTTTAGACAATTCTTAAAGACTTTTACGGTATAAAAAAGCAATTTACTTTGACAAAAAGCGTTCGATTCGCCATCAACACCGAACGAAACCGCCGATTCGCCAAAGCTGTCCCATTTTTTGACGGAGTACCCCATGACCTTAGACATCAGTGTTCCCGAACAACAGCCGATCGTCCAGCTGACCCCCAAAATCACCGTCGTCGGCGTCGGCGGCGCGGGCGGGAACGCCATCAACAACATGATTCAAACTCAGCTGGGCAGCGTCAATTACGTCGCCGCGAACACCGATGCGCAGGCGTTGAACGCTTCGCTGGCTGAAAAGAAAATCCAGCTGGGCATCGAAACGACCAAGGGACAGGGCGCGGGCGCCAGACCCGAAGTCGGGCGCGAATCCGCCGAAGAGGCGGCGGAGGAAATCGCCGCGGCTTTGGACGGGGCGAACATGGTGTTCATCACCGCGGGCATGGGCGGCGGAACGGGAACGGGCGCGGCGCCGGTCGTCGCGAAAATGGCGCGCGAACGCGACATTCTGACCGTCGGCGTCGTCACCAAACCCTTTACGTTCGAAGGACGCCACAGAATGGCGATCGCCGAAAAAGGCATTGAAGAGCTGTCGCAGTACGTCGACACGCTGATCGTCATTCCCAACCAGAACCTGTTTTTGATCGCCGACGAAAAAATGACGTTCGCCGACGCGTTCAAACGCGCCGATCAGGTGTTGCAGGACGGCGTGCGCAGCATTACGGACCTGATCATCAATCCGGGCGTGATCAATCTGGATTTCGCCGACGTCCGCACCATCATGACCGAAATGGGACGCGCCATGATGGGAACGGGGGTCGCGTCGGGCGAAAACCGCGCGCAGGAAGCCGCCGAACAAGCCATCGCCAATCCGTTGCTGGACAACGCGTCCATGAACGGGGCGAAGGGCATTCTGATCAGCGTGGCGGGCGGTCCCGACCTGACGCTGTACGAAGTCGACGAAGCCGCGAACAGAATCCGCCGCGAAGTCGACCCCGAAGCCAACATCATTTTCGGCGCGTCGTTCGACCCGACGCTGGAAGGATCGATCCGCCTGTCCGTCGTCGCGACGGGCATCAACTGCCAGAACGACGCTCAACAGCCTTTCGCGCCGCAGACCGCCGTTTCTTCCGCCGCGCCGGCTCAGCCCGTCAAAAAGCCGTTTCTGCCGGCGGGATACGCGGCGGCGAAGCCCGAAACGCCCGCCCCCGAACAGCCCGCGCCGGCTTTCGCCGAACCCGAACACGCGGAACAGCCCGTCGACGACGTGCTGACCATTGACGACGAAATCCCCCCGCCGCCCGCCGCGCCCGTCCACCCGACGCTGTCGGCTCAGCCCGTGTCGTTTTCGCCGAAATCGATCAGCTCCGCCCTGCCTGCGATGCCCTCCCCCGACGAACTGTTCGGCGGCGGGGAAATCAGACAGACGCAGCCGTTCGACATCTTTGCGCCGAAAACGTCCGCGACGGAAAAACCGCAGCCGTCCCTGTTCGCCGCGGAATCCGTTTCGCCCAAACAGGCGGCGCCGCAGGACGACCTGTTCACGCCGCCCGCGCCGATCGTTCCGCAGCCCGTCAAACCCGTCGAAAAGGCTAAGCCTTCGCTGTTTCAGGTCATCAGACGCCGGACGGCGGAAGAAAGAAAACCCGAATCCCCCGCCGTCGACGGCGATTCGGATCTGCCCTCCTTTATCAGACAGCGTTAAAGCCGGAAAACGGGACAGCCTCCGCCGTTTCGCGGAGGCTGTCTTTGTTTTTTGCGCGAAGCGAATCACAAAATTAACAAAAAGTAAATGTAACAATATGTAACAAAGCTTGATTTGAAAAAGCCGGCTTTGGTTGTTAAACATTATCGTAGAAAACAGTTCCGAAGGGAAAGGGGTCGCGCTATGGAAAATTATCGTCAGAAGACAATCAAACATGAAATTTCGTGCGTCGGCGTCGGTCTGCACACGGGAAACAAAATTTCCATGACGCTGAAACCGGCGGATCCGAACACGGGCATCGTGTTTCACAGAACGGACGCCGACGGGCGCGACGCCTATATTCCCGCGCATCACGACTATGTCGTCGACACGCGCATGTGCACCTGCATCGGCAACAAGGACGGAGTCAAGGTCGCGACGATCGAACACCTGATGGCGGCGATTCACGCCATGGGCGTCAACAACATGCTGATCGACATCGACGGTCCGGAAACGCCCGTCATGGACGGCAGTTCCGCCCCGTTCGTGTTCCTGTTGGAATGCGCGGGCGTCAAATTGCAAAACGCCCCGCTGAAAGCGTTGCGCGTTTTGAAACCCGTTTCCTATAAAAACGGCGACAAGGAAGTCGTCCTTCTGCCCGCCGAAAAAGGGTTGAAAATGCATTTCGCCATCGACTTTCCCGCGCCGATCATCGGTCATCAGGAAGCCGATCTGGATCTGACCCCCGCGAATTTTAAAAACATGTTCAGCCGCGCCCGCACGTTCGGTTTTTTGAAAGACATCGAAATGTTGCGTTCGATCGGTTTGGCGCGCGGCGGTTCGCTGGACAACGCCATTCTGGTCAACGACAACACGATTATGAACAAGGACGGTTTGCGCTATTCGAACGAATTTGTCCGCCACAAAATGCTGGACGCCGTCGGCGACCTGTACATGTCGGGCTACACGATGATCGCGGAATTTCGCGGCAACCGTTCGGGGCATACGGACACGAACGCCCTGCTGTCCGCCGTTTTCGCCGACGCGTCGAACTATGAAATCGTCGATATGGCGAACTATTATTCCGCGCTGACCGAAGACAAGGCGTTCGAGGAAGACGAAGACCTGAAACAGCTGGAATGCGCGTAAAATTTTTCCTTGTTTGCAAAAACGGAAAAATCCCCGATTTGTTTTCGGGGATTTTTTTTGCCGCTCCGTCTTCCGGACACGGAAAAGCCCCGCTTGAAAAAGCGGGGCTTTGCGCCGTTCCAAACGATTTATCCGACGACGCGGGCGGCGGATTCGCGCAGTTGCGCCAACGATTCCGCCGTCGGACGCCAGTTGATCGTCGCGATCGGTTCGGGCATCGTCCACCCCATTTTGGTCAGGACGTCCTGCATTTCCTGCTGGCAATCCTTTTTCCAGCCGTAGGAACCGAAGCAGAATCCGACTTTGTTCTTCGCCGCCAATCCTTTCAAATACGTCAAAAATCCGCCCATTGTCGGCATAATGCCGGAATTGAGCGCGGGCGATCCCAGCGCGACGTATTCGGCTTCGACCAGCGCGTTGACCGCGTCGGACATATTCGTGTGTTTCAGGCAAATCAAGCTGACGCGCAGTCCCTTTTCGATCCACGCGGCGGCGACTTCCCGCGCCATGCGTTCCGTCGATTCCCACATCGTGTCGTACACGACGACGGCTTTGCCGGCGACGTTGCCGTAGGACGACCACAGCTTGTACTTTTCGACGATTTCGGGGATATGTTCGCGCCAGACGACGCCGTGGCTGGGGGCGATCATTTCAATGTCCAACCCCGCCGCGATTTCCAGCACCTTTTGCACCTGCGCCCCGTAAGGCATCACGATGTTGCCGTAGTATTTCTTCGCCTCGTCCAGAACGATGTCCGCGTTTTCATCGTCGAAAAGGCTGTCGGACGCGTAGTGCTGACCAAACCCGTCGTTCGGGAACAACAGCTTTTCATCGGCGACGTAGGTCATCATCGAATCGGGCCAGTGCACCATCGGCATCTGAACGAACGTCAGCGTGTGTTTGCCGATGTTCAGCGTGTCGTTCGATTTGACGGTTTGAATCTTCCACCCCGCCGTGTCGTAGTGCATTTTCAGCTCGCGTTCCGCCGCGGGCGTGCAGTACATCGTCGCGTTGACGGCTTTCGCCATCACGGCGGGCAAAGCGCCCGAATGATCCATTTCGACGTGGTTGCACACGACGACGTCGATCTTCGCGGGATCGACGACGGAGGAAATCCGCCGCATCATCTCGTCCGTGAACGGGGCTTTGACGCCGTCGATCAGCGTGATTTTGTCGTCCATGATCAAATACGCGTTGTAGGTCGACCCGCGCGACGTCGTGTAGCCGTGAAATTCGCGCAAATTCCAGTCTTTGACGCCGATCCACCAGACGCCTTTTTTGATTTCAATCGCTTGCATGATGTTCTCCTTAAAAAAATGTTTGTTTCTTATAGCATAGTCCTGTTGTTTTGAACAGATATAAAATATGGCTATATTCGGACGGACTACGCGTCGTCGATTTGATCGGCGACTTTGCGCGCCTGCATATAGGCGGGTTCGACGGACATATCGTCGGGCGGGGGCAGTTTGTCCTCTTCGTGCCGCTGGTTGTAGACGGCGATCGGCAAAGGCGGCGGCGGCGGGATTTTCGTCAGCTTCGTCATCGCCCTGTCGTTGAAATAAACGGGTGTTTTCAGCTTGATCGGACGGTTGTGGTGTTTTTGAATCAGCGCGTAATGCTGACCGAACGGCATGTTCAGCAGCGTCGTCGTTCCGATGACGTCGCCGCCCATCGTGCCGTAGCTGATGTTCACGTCCGAAAACGGCGTCGTTCCCGATCCGATGCCTTCGTTTCTGTTTTCCGAAAACACGACGACGGTTTTCTTTTCCACCCACGAATTGATGCGTTCGACCGTTTCCTGACCGTTGCACCGCATAAAAATTTTCGCCCCCGTGTTGCCGATCAGCGTTTCCATTTCCCCGCCGTAAGCCGCCGACAGCATCGACAGATCCTGACACGTCAGCAAAAAGGCGTAGTGTTTGGCGATGCCCGTTCCGATCGCTTCGGACACGTGGAAAGTCGACATGCTGGTGTATTCGTCCAGAATGTACAGCATGGGGAAAGGACCGCACGGACCTTCGTTTATGTCGAAAATCGTCAGAATGCCCGAATACATGTTGACGAACATCGTCATGACGGTGTTGGTCATGCGGTCGATCGGACAGCCCAGATAGAACGTGACGGGTTCCCACTGCCCCGTGACGGGGTTTTTGATTCCGCGCATTTGAACGCTGGCGAAATCGCTGGACGCCATGCGCATGCGGATCGCGGCGTTTTTAAACGGCGCCAAGCCCGACAAAGCCATCGACAGCACGGACGACCGCTGGGATTTCGGCAGCGAAAGGATTTGCCCGATTTCGACCAAAGCGCGGCGGTTGTAGCCGAAATAGGTCGTTTCCTCGACGATTTCGGACAGGATTTTCGCCCAAATGTCGGTTTTAAAGGCGACGGGATCGCCCGCGTCGCGTCTGGCGCGCAATTCGGCGGACACGTCCAGCTGCTGTTTGGTGATGAAATCCATCAACAGCGGAAAGCTCGCCTGACGTCCGATCCACGCTTCGGGAATCGGATCCCATTTGCCGATGGGCAGATAGTTTTTAAAGTTCAGCGCGCGTTTGCGGACGTTGTTCAGCGCCTGTTTGACGGCGACGGTCTTTTCCATGGATTCGTAATACGTTTCCAAAACGTCGTAATCCTCGTCGTCCATGGCGTTTTCGTACAGGCGTTGCAGGAAATAGTCGTTCGCGCGCGCCTGTTCGCATTTGTCGCAGATGTAGTTGATGAACCCTTCCAGCGCGGCGCGTCCCGATTTGATCCAGTACGGATCGGTTCCCGTCGGACCGTCGCCCAGCAGGAAATACGCCAGCCCGCCGATATAGCCCTGACGCCCCGGCGACGGCGGCGGCAGATCCATATCGCTCAGCGGGTTCCACGTCGGCCAGAAAATCCCCTGATCCGGCTTGTCCGCGGCGAAAAAGTTGACGCGGAACACGGGGCCCAGCGCCGCGCGGTGTCCGCCCGTCAGCTGAAACAGCTCGCCTTTCATATCGTTGATGAACAGGCATTTGTCGTCGTTCGCCAGAATGCTGGGAATGACGACGCCCGACGTTTTGCCGCTTTCGGGCGCGCCGATGATCAGCAGGGACATATAGTTGTTCATGCGCAGGACGTGACGGTCTTTCCACAGCCCCAGAACGAACGACACGCCGTTCCACAGCCCCATGCCTTTGACGTCGCGTTCGTCCGCCAGCCGCCCGTCGCCCTGATCCAGCTGGATAAAGTAGTGCGGATTCGTTTTCAGCGTCACCAGACACCCGACGATTTCCACAAAAAACGGCGCGGCGGGAATCCAGACGGAAAAGCTTTGAAACGGATCGTCGAAAAACGTCGCGAACCAGCGGAAATAGCTTTTGAAATAATAAAACGGGTGGGATTTCATATAGGCGTAGTACTGCTTGACGTTTTCCCACGCCTGCGCGGAAAAGTCGTGCGAAACCATATGCCCCAGCGGATAGGCGAACAGCGACACGACGAACGCCGCGACCGTCGTGTACAGGAATCCCAGAATGACCCAGTCCAGCGCTTTGTAATGTTCGGCGAAACAAGGATTGTTCCGCGACGGGAGCATCGAATAGCGGTCCATATCCTAGCTCCTGAATCTTTGACGCGATCGTTTGACGCGGACGTTCGACCGGCGCGGCACGACCTTTTTAAACACGCGTTTGACGCAATCCGTGACCTGTTCCGCGACTTTGACGACTTCGGCGACGGGCGATTTCTTTTCCCGCTTCTTTTCGTCGTCGTCGACGGGATACAGAATCGGGAAATCGTATTTGCTGGGGGGCAGTTCCTCCTTGCGGCGGGGGCGGGGCGTCACCAGACTGCGCGCGCCGCTTTTCAGCGCGGGACGCTTTTCCAAAACGACGTCCCGCAATCGGGCTTTCAATTCGTCGGGCGACGCCTGATTTTGACGGCGCGATTTCAGCAAAGCCAGCTCTTTGCTCAGCCCGTCGTCCGCTTCCTCCGCGGCGGCGGGGGCTGAAACGGCGTCGGGAGCGGGACGGGATCGTTCGGCGCGTGCGGCTTGGATCGCGGACTCCTCCTCCCGCCGCATTTTTTCAGCCGCGCGGTTGATTTCGTCGACGCGCTGCCGCTCCTCGTCCGCGGCGGCGGCGCGCTTGCGGCGCAAAGCCTCCAGCTCCGTCAGACCGGCTTTGGCTTTCAGCCGGTTCGCCGTCGTCAGATCCAGTCCCGAATAATTGCCTTTTTTGATTTCGATTTTGCGCCCCGCCCCCTGCCTGAACGCGTAAGTGCCGTCCAGATACATCGGATCGACCTTGCACCCCGTTAAATTCACGCCGACCAGATTGACGCCCGACAAATCGACGCCCGTCAAGTCCACCCCGCGCAGATCCAGCCGCCGCAAATCCAGATAGCGCAGGTTCGCCTTGCGCAGATCCAGCTTGCCTTCTTCGGCGTCGCGCTGCATCTGCTGCATGATTTCCAGTTCGTTCAACGCTTTTTTCGCCAGCCGCGCGCCGGCGATTTTGGCGTTTTTCAAATACGCGCCATCCAGCCGCGCCCCGTCCAGCAAAGCGCCCGACAGATCGGCTTCCTCCAAATTGACGCCGCGCAGGTCCGCGCCGCGCAAATCGGCTCCGCGCAAATCCGCGCCCGACAGGTCGGCGTTTTTCAAATCGGCGTTTTTAAAATTGACCCCCGTCAGCTTTGCGCCCGAAAAATCGACGTCCGTAAAATCCGCGCCGTCGAACTTCGCGCTTTCGCCCGTTTCCAAAGCCCGCACAACCAGTTGAGCGTCGGGATCATTTTTCCAGCCGCAAAACTGCCGTTTATGTTCCGTCAGAGAATCGGAAATCCTCACCCCCGCCACATACGACGTCGTATCGGACGAATCCACCGTTTTCGGGGCAGGCCTGTTCGTCAGTGCGCTGTACGTCGATTGCGAAGGGTTTGCAGCCATTTATTTTTTCATTTCCTTGGCAAGTTTTTCTTTTTTAGCTTTCAATTCTTCCGCATTCTTGCGAATTTGGCCCATTGTCGGCTTTTGGTCTTTTTTGTCTTTAGCCCCTTCCAAGCGCGCCCCCTCCACCAGTTCGGAATTCAGAACGCGCGCCGAATAAGACAGCATTTCGGCGTAAACCGCCTGTTCCGACGTGTAAAGCCGCGTGTTAATCAACGCTGAAGAAAACGCCAATCCGTTCAAAGACTGTTCTTTGATGGCTTCAA
>ERZ808286.236-NODE-236-length-40917-cov-8.101415_pt1 | contig 40917 bp, 29 predicted proteins | sample MGYA00521276_ERZ808286 | MGnify/ENA primary metagenome ERZ808286 (study PRJEB31516, sample SAMN03275607) | gut metagenome | biome: mammalia-associated habitat; material: feces | host: Papio cynocephalus | place: Kenya | collected 2012-08-01 ... | reverse complement strand
CCGTGTACAAGTAGCCTTCGAATAAGTATTCGGATTAAGGCTTCGCCTTCCGCAATTATTAATTATTCATTATTAATTATTAATTTTTTCGCGGCGTTGCTACGCACGCCCGAAAAATCACACCATAAAAAGCCGCATTGCGAGCACGGTGCAATCGTCGTTTGCGCCCTTTTGCAGTGCTTTTTCGAGGATTGCGTCGGCAAGCGTTTGGGGATTTTGCGTGTCAATTTCGTCAATCGCCTCGCAAACGCCCGAACCGTCGAGCACGTCGAACACGCCGTCGCTCATCATAAGCAGCATATCCCCGTCGAAAAGTTGATAGCGCGACGTTATGCTCTCTACGTCGTCTACGATTCCTATTGGCGCGCAAGTGCAAGTGAGCATTTCGATGTTTTCTTTGCGAATGATGAAACTGCTTGCCGAGCCGAGTTTCACGACGTCGAGACCGCCCGACTGCATATCGAGCACCGCTATGTCGAGAGAGGAAAACATATCTTCCGCGCCTATTTTTAGCAACTTGTTTGCAAGGCTCAAAATTATACCCGAATCTATGCCCGCACGGTAGAAACTTTCAATCATACGCACGGCGTTTTTGCTGGTTTTGCTTGCATTGCTTCCGTGTCCCATACCGTCGCAGATGGCGAAAAGTCGGCGAGTTCTCGACGGACAAAGCACGCTTACGGTGTCGCCGCTTTCGCTTTCCTCGCCGTATCTTTTCTGCGCAGTGCCGAACGCCACTTCGTAAACGGGCGCGCAGTCGAGATACATCGCTTTTTGCGAGCCTTTGTCCTGAATTTTGGACACTTCCATTTTGCAGCCGAGATGTTTAGATACGATTTTTGCAACGACGGCTTTTTGTGCGTCCGAACTTCTGACGAGCAACGTCGCGCTCGATTTCGAGCCTTCGCCGCATATCACGATTTCGCTTGCCACGACGTTGTGTTTGAGAAGTTCGCTTTTCAGAAATTCCACGTCGTCGGAAGCAAAATTGACTTGCTCGGCGCAAGAAGTCGCAAGCGAATCCAACACGAGCGCAACCCCCGCAAACTGCTCCGACATCAGACTTTTGCACGCAACGAGGCTCTTTGCCTCGCTCATTCTCTTTTTGTACGCTTCGGCACTCGTGTTTATCGCAGAGGCGAGCGAGTGCATATTCGAGCATCTGCTCGTCACAAACGGCGGCATATCGAGGATTGTAACCTTGCCTCTGTTGACCGCCGCGTCCGCCATAGGCAAGAGTACGCTTGCCGTATCCGAGCCGAGTGCGGTGAAACATATCTCTCTGTCGCGGCAACGTCCGCAAAAACTTTTCGCAACCTCTTTTGCGAGTTTGTCGGGGGAACACTCGGACGAGTTTTGCGCAACTTGTTCGAGATTTTTGGACATATCGTAAAACACGTCGGAAGCGGACGAAAGCCTTGCGGCGAGTTCTCTGCCTCGCCTGTTCACTACGCCCGTGTACGCTCTGCGGTTGTCCCCTTTTGCAAGTCCTTTGATTTTGGTGGTTACGGACGAAGGAATACACAGCGCGCAAACCACGCCGACGGCGCACGTCGCGAGCGATTGCCATCCCGCGCCCGAATATGCGTCGAGCAACCACTCTATGCCCTCGATTGCGACGATTGCAAGAGCGGACGACCACTTTGTGAACGGCGAAAACGCAACCGCCGCCGTTGCGAGCGCGACCGCCGCGCCGAGATAGGTCATATTCCACCTTGCAACGCTCATACCCGCGCCGAGCAATATCCCCACGAAAAGCGTCGTTTGCGGCTTGAAGCAAACCGAGCAGAACAGCACGCAAAAAGACAGCGCCGCGCCGTATGCGTAAAAGCCGTAGCCGCCAACGCCCGACAGCGCGTAACCCGTGACGGCGAGAGTTATGCCGCCGCAAATGAGTTCGTCAACGGTTGCCTTGTGCAGAATCGAACGCACGAACACCGCATACGCGCAAATGCCGAAGCAAAATGTCGTCACTACGGCAAACAACGCCGACAGCCCGAATCTTAAATAATCGCTGCCGAAAACGCAACCGCACGCAACGTACGGAATCATACCGACAAGCGCGCAAAGGGCAATCGACCAAAGAGGCACGTTTTTGCGGAATTTGTAGAAAATCGCATACAGCGCAACGAGTATCACGACGGGGGCGAGAGCATACAGAAGCATACGCCAGTCGGGCGTGAAAACGACGTTTGCGACGATAAAGCAAGGCGATACGGCAAGTATGTTTTGCCGTGCGAAAACGAGGGCGCAAAACAGCGCGAGCGAAAACGCAAACCCGAAAGACGGCACGCTCGCAAACAAGAATAACGCAAGACCTTCGAGGGTGAACGCAACTGCCGTTTTTGCGCTCATCTTCAAATCGAAGGTGGGAAACACTTTTCTTTTGGCGGTGAGAATATGGTTTTTCATACCGCAATTTTAGCAAATTCGTCGTGCGGAATTTTTCTTTTTCGGTGCGCAAAAAGCACTAATATTTCTTATGCCGTCGAAAAACGTCAAAACTTTTATCGTCGAAAAAGCGGTTTTATTATTGCGTTTTGAATATATAAACGTTGCGTTTTGCAATCGTAAGCGAATCGCTCGCAATCGAGAAACTACGCCCTCATATAAGTTTGACAAAGACGGCGCAAGAGCATATAATCAATTTATCAAACGAATCGGCAAATAAAAAGTTTAAGGTTATTATGCAAAGCAAAAGACTTGAAAACATCAAGAATATCACTCTACTCGCGCTTATGCTCGCGCTGACGATAATCTTTTGTTTCGTCCCCGTTCAGTTCGGCACGATAACCCTTGCGCTTATGATTTTGCCGACGATTATCCTTGCGCAAGTCGCTTCTTTCAGAACCTCGCTCGCAATGGGAATTATGATGGGGCTTGTCAACTATATTGCATGGTTCACCACGAAAGCCGCTTCCCCCGTCGCGCCGATTTTTCAAAATCCGCTCGTCTGCATAGTGCCGAGAGTGCTCATTGCTGTGGTTTGCTATTTCACGAGATACGGACTTCAAAAATGCGCGTTTTACGCGCGTATGAAACGCACGTGCAATTACGAATATATGCGCCAAACCGCATATGAGAACACCCTCGATTCTTCCCTCGAAAACACGGCAAACGAGAGCGCAAAATCAAAAAGCAACGCCGCAAAAAATCGCGATTCCGACAAGAAAAAAGAGGGGCGCGAGATATTGACCAATCAGTTTATATATGCGTTTTCCGCCGCACTCGGCGTCGTCACCAACACGCTGTTCGTTGCGATATTCACCCTATTGTTTTTCAACGGCACGTCCATTGCGCAAAACACCGTCGTTACGGTCGAATACGTGCTTGCGTGGTTCGGCGTGAACTTTGCCGTCGAGGTGGTGTCGTTCTCGCTCGTTACGCCGCCGATAGTGCTTGCGCTTAAAGCCGCAAAACTCGCAAAATAATCCGCAAAAATCCATTCAAAATACTTTTACGCTTTCAATCGATTGCTTTCGTTTCAATTTTATCGATATTGATTGATTTTTATCCCAAAACGACTGTTTTTCGGCACTGAAATCGCCTCTTTTCACTGTCAAACCGCCAAAAAGTCATACAAATTCCGTTCGTTGTATTATTTTTTCAAATATTTGACAAATAGTCTATTTACACGATTTTTTGCGTGTGTTATACTATATATATCTTATATATAAGGTGGAATATGGGCAATTACGTTCTCGCCTACGATGTAGGCACAACAGGCATCAAAACTTGTCTTATCGAAATCGACAAGAACATCAGGATTATTTCGGCTGCGTCGCAAGGCTATCAACTTTACGTTCTTCCCGGAGGCGGAGCGGAACAAGACCCCGAAGAATGGTGGGACGCTATGAAAGCGACCACTCGTCGCATTTTTGAAAACTCGTCCGTCAAACCCGAACAAGTCGAAGGCATATCTTTCTGCTCGCAAGCGCAAGGCTTGGTGCTCGTAGATCGCGACGGCGTGCCCGTACATCGCGCTTTCAGTTATATGGATCAGCGCGCAACGAAAGAAATCAAGGAAGGGCTCAAATTCGGGCTTCAAATCGAAGGCGCAAACGTATTCAGACTTCTCAAATCTCTTGCGATAACCGGTGCCGCCCCGCTCAGCGTAAAAGACCCGCTTTGGAAATATCTCTGGCTCAAAAACAACGAACCCGATAACTTTGCACGCGTATATAAATGGCTCGACGTCAAGGAATATCTCATCGCGCGTATGACGGACGAATTCGTGCTCACGCACGACTCGGCGTTCGGCACTATGCTGTACGACCTCAAAAACAAGTGCATAAGCAAGTCTATGTGCAAGATGTTCGGCATAAACATCAAGCATATGCCGAGGCTTATCGAATCCACCGAATGTGCAGGCACTCTCACCGAAAAAGCGGCAGAGGCACTCGGACTCGTCAAAGGCATCAAGGTGTACGGTGGCGGTATGGACGCAAACCTTATCGGCGTAGGCGCAGGCTCGACGGGACTCGGCGACACGCACATTTACAGCGGCACGTCGGGCTGGGTCGGCACAATCACCGACAAACCCACCGTTGACGTAACGTCGATGATTGCGGCGGTCGTTGCGGCGCAACCCGGCAGATACAACTACTTTGCCGAACTCGAAACGTCAGGCAAATGCTTTGAATGGGTCAAGGACCACATCGCCCTCGACGAGTGCGGAATCTATATCCAAAAGAAACACATCACCGACGACATCGAAAGCAAGTATCTCAGCCTTTTCTCGTATATGACTTCAATCGTGGACGACATTCCCGCTGGAAGCGGCGGTGTCATCTTCACGCCGTGGCTTCACGGCAACCGTTGTCCGTTTGAAGATCCCAACGCGAGAGGTATGTTCTTCAACATCAGCCTCGAAACGGGCAAGACCGAACTTATCCGCGCGGTGCTGGAAGGCATTTGCTATCACAAACGTTGGATGCTCGAAGCGTCCGCAAAGAAAGTCAAACCGTCCGACGTCATCAGATTCGTCGGTGGCGGCGCGCTTTCAGACTTCACTTGCCAAGTGCTTGCAGACATCACGGGTCACGTCATCGAAACCGTTGACAATCCGCAAAACATCGGCGCGGTAGGCGCGGCGGCGTGCGTCGGCGTAGGTTTGGGCATTATCCCCTCTTTTGACGAGATAAAGAAGTTTATCCCCGCAAAAAAGACGTTTAACCCCAACTTTGAGTTGAAAGAGAAAGTTTACGACAAGGGCTTCGAGGTGTTCAAATCTTTGTACAAACAAAACAAAAAGAGTTTTGCGATTCTCAACGCAAACAAGTAAAAATGAAAGGCACTCGCAAATGCGAGTGCTTTTTAATTAATAATGAATAATGAATAATGAATAATTAATAATTAATAATTTTGGGTGGACTCTGTCCGCACCTGAAAAGAAATAATATTCACTACGTGCATACGTAAAGACGCTCGCAAATGCGAGCGTTTTCGTTTTACGGATTGACTGTCAAGGTGCTTGCCTGAATGTAATAATACGTTATTCCGAGTTCTTCATAGCTCTTAAACACACCTACAATTTCGATTTCCGTACCTCTGGTCGGATAATTTGCGGCAGAACACTCGAACTCTAAACCTTGCGCACAGCAAGCGGTCGCATCTTGTATAACTACATAGTTATAATATTTTTGGGTCGGCGAATAATAACTCGTGTCGTAGCTTCCTTTTGCCTTTATCGTTTTGTCGAGGTAGGCGGTTGGATTTGTCACGATGTCATACACTTTTGCATAGACCATAGTTGAATTTAACACGCTCAAATCCACGTCGACTTCTTCCGATGCGATTGTGTTTTCACCGCACGCGGCAAAACAACTCAAACACATCGTCGCAACTATAATGCAGGCAGCAATTCCTACGATTTTTTTTGTTACACTGTTACCGTTTCTTTTCATTGACATAATCACACCTTTGACCTTGTAAATTTTCTTGACACGAATCCTATTGAGTAGAACAAAACGAAGCATGCAATATCGGCTGCTACAATAGTCGAACCGACCGGCGTTCCGTAGACGATTGAAATCAATATGCCGAGCACGGCGCATACGACGGATACGCAAGCCGAGCATATGACAACCGACTTGAAGCTTTTGAATATCCGCATTGCCGACAGAGCAGGGAAAATTATCAGTGCCGATATTAAAAGAGACCCGACAAGATTCATCGCAAGCACAATGATAACCGCAATTATTATGGCTATCACAAGGTTGTAAACTTCCACCTTTCTTCCCGTTGCTTTTGCAAACGTTTCGTCGAACGTCACCGCAAAAAGCCTGTTGTATGCAAACACAAAAAACAGCACGACGAAAATCGAAAGACCGAAACACAGCCATACTTCGCTTTTTGACAGTGTAAGAATAGACGTCGAACCGAACAGCGTGCTACACACGTCGCCCGAAAGGTTTGCTGACGTGGAAAATATGTTCATCAACAAGTAACCTATGGCAAGCGAGCCTACGGAAATCATTGCTATCAGTGCGTCACCCTTAATTTTTGCATTTTGCCCTACCCTCAATAGGATTATTGCCGCCACTATCGTAACAGGCATAACTATTAGCATATCGTTTGTGAGTCCGACGACTCCGGCAATGGCTATTGCGCCGAATGCAACGTGCGACAATCCGTCGCCTATATACGAAAACCGTTTTAATACGAGCGTTGCGCCGAAAAGGGATGCGCACAATGCAATCAAAACGCCGACGATGAGCGCATATTGCACAAACGGAAACTGAAAATAAGTCGAAAGTTTCTCAAATGCGTCCATAGTCTTAATCCTCGATTGCATTCTTGCAAAACTCGCTGCGTTTGAATTCGTCCGCCGTAGCGTAATAACAAGGCTTGCCGACATAAAGAACGTGCTTTGCATTCTTTAACGCAGCCGAAATATCGTGAGAAATCATTATAATCGTCATACCGTTTTCCTCATTCAATTTTCTTACTATGTCATACAAATCCTGCGTCGCGATGGGGTCGAGTCCCGCAACGGGCTCATCGAGAAGAAGCATCTTGTCTGCGGCGCATAAAGCGCGAGCAAGAAGAACCCTTTGTTGCTGCCCGCCCGACAGTTCTCGATAGCACTTTTTTGCCAAATCGGATATTCCGAGCAATTCCATATTTTTGCGAGCGGAATCCTTTTGCGCTTTTGAATAAAACGGTCTGAACCCGCATCCCGAAAGGCAACCGGAAAGCACGATTTCATAAACTGAAGCGGGAAAATCCTTTTGTGCGCTAGTTTGTTGTGGCACATATCCTATTTCTTTTTGCTTCACACCGTCAAAAACGACATTGCCCGAAACGGGTTTAAGCAATCCTAAAAGCGTCTTCATAAACGTGCTTTTTCCTGCGCCGTTTTCGCCGACGACAAAAAGATAATCGCCTTTTTCGATTGTTAAATCGATATTTTCCGCCACCGCTTTTCCGTCATATCCGACAGAAAGGTTTCGGCATACGAGTTCAGCCATAATTCGCCTCTTATTCGCCCAATGCGGTTTTGAGCGAGTTCAAATTTCCTCTCATCGCAGACAAGTACGTTTCACCGTTTGCAATGTCTTGCGAAGTCGTCGATTGCATAGAATCGAACGTTACTATCTTTTGGTCTTTTGTTTTTGTATTGTCTTTCACGGTTTTTGCAATCTCGTGTTTTGCGCCCTCTATCGTGCAGATTGCCGGCAACGACAATTCGTCCACTTTGCCCGCAAGAAACGCTATGGTTTCGAAACTTGCTTCCGTTTCGGCAGAGCAACCGACAAACGCCGCATAATACTTCAAATTGTAGTCGTCGACAAGATAACGGAACGGGAATCTATCGCCGAAAACAAGCGTGTTATATTTTGCGTTCTTCACTGCAGATGCGTATTCGCCGTCGAGTTCGGAAAGGTTGCTTTTGTATTCGGCAAGGTTTTTGTCGTATTTCTCTGCATTTTTACTATCGAGAGCCTTTAAGTCAAACGCGATTTTGTCACAAAGAATCGAGGCGTTTTTCAAGGAAAGCCAAACGTGTTCGTCTTTTTCTTCCTCGTGTTCTTCCTCGTGTTCTTCCTCGTGCTCGTGTTCGTGCTCGCCTTCCATTCCTTCAACTGTTTCTTCGTTTTTTACCTTTTCGCCCAAAACTTCGAGCAAATTGATAACTTTCATATCTTTGTTGGTTGCGTTTTCAAGAGCCTTGTCAACCCACTCGTCTGACTCGCCGCCGACGTATATAAACAAATCGCAGGTCGATATTTTTGCAATATCCTCAACGGACGGTTGATAACTGTGCAAATCCACGCCGTCGTCCAAAAGCAAAGTCAAATCGACATTCTTCGCTTCATCGCCGAGGATTTGTTTTGTCCAATCGTATTCGGGGAAAATCGTGCAGACGATAGAAAGTTTGCCGTCGTCTTTTGTCTTGTCGCACGCAACGAGTCCCAAACAACCGATTGCAACCACGCATATTGTCAAAATTGCTATAAAGATTTTTACTTTTATTACATTTGATTTTTTCATATTTACATCTCCTTCGAATTTTTTATAAAAAAATGCAAGGCAAACACACAGAACCTTCTCTTTCCAGAGAATTTCCGTACGTCAAAACAACCGATGATTTCGGTTATGCCTTGCTAAAGATTATATTAAAATGTCAATACGTCGTTCAAAGAAACAGGGGTCACGACACTGCTTGTGCGTTGTCCGGTTTCAGACAATGCAAAAGCAGACGCGACAAAAAGAATAAACAGCGCAATTAAACTGTCGGGACGTTTGATGCTCGACAAAAAGTCTTGCACAAAGTGCAACACCGCACATATCGAACAATCGTCGCCGGTGCAATCGTGATCGTGCTCTATTTGAGAAAACAAAGACGCAAACAAAAACGCCACGATAAAAAACGCGACCAAAGCGATTATTAACATCTTGCGTTTGCGCAACATCTGTTTGCCCTCTTTTTATAAGTCCTTACATTTTTGGCAAAGTCCCGTTATAAAAGAGCTTTGCTCGTCTATCGAAAATCCGTATTTGCTCATAAATGAATCGCCGAGTTTGTTTGTATCGTTGTCGCTGATGTGAATTACGCTACCGCAGTTGCTACACACCAGATGTAAATGCCCCGAACAAAAAGCGGTTTTGTTAAGTCGATACAACGACTTGCTGCCGTCTTTTGACAATTCACGAACAACGCGGTTGGTTTGAACAAGTTTGTCGAGATTTCTATATACGGTGCTTATGCTTACGCCGTCGTTTTTCAATGCGACAAATATGTCCTCTGCAGTCATATAATCACTGTCAGCGAGTGCATCCAATATGAGTTTTCTCTGTTTTGTCGTATAATCTTTCAAATCGTGCCTCGATAACATTTGCGATTCATTTGCATATGTTATAGCAAAACCTTTCGTTATTGTCAATACAAATTTGAAAAAAATCAAAAAACATTCTATATAAAGATGCTCGCATCTGCGAGCGCCTTTTTTAATGAATAATTAATAATGAATAATGAATAATTGAGGAAGGGGCTTTGCCCCTTACCCCAAAAGCATTGTGACGATTATTTAATATTTTTGTGAATTTAAGAAAGACGCTCGCCGATGCGAGCGTCTTTACGTTTGTACATAGCGTAAGCATAATACTATTTTTTTTAGGTGCGGACAGAGTCCGCCCAAAATTATTAATTATTAATTATTAATTATTAATTTTTCACAGTTCTTCACCGGTAAATCTGAGCGGCATAACCTCGTCGAATTTGAACACTTTGAACTTGTCGGGGGTGCCGAGTACGACCTCGAAATCGCCGTCGCAAAATTCGGACATAACTTGTCTGCATACGCCGCACGGCGTGCACATAGGCGAAATTTCTCCCTCTTTGCCGCCTACGATTGCAATACATTGAAACTCTCTTTCGCCCTCGCTTATCGCTTTTGCAAATGCGGTGCGCTCTGCGCAAACGGTGGGCGAAAATGCGGCGTTGTCAAAGTTGCAACCCGTGTATTCCTTTCCGCTTTTTCCGACGAGAACCGCCCCTACTCTGAAATGCGAGTACGGAACGTAGGACATCTTGCGCATATCGTTGGCTTTTTCCATTAGGCGTTTGTAGTCGAGCATAGTCGTCACATTCCTTTTTACTTTATTACGTCGGCAAGGAAACTGTTGCCTGCCGTGTCCTTTTTGTCAACGCCGAGATAGTCGAGAACCGTTGCGCTGATGTCGGCAAAAGTGCTTCTCGTACCGAGATTTACGCCCTCTTTGACGTGCTTTCCGCAAACTATCATCGGGACGTACTCGCGCGAGTGGTCTGTTGACGGCGTAGAAGGGTCGCAACCGTGGTCGGCGGTGATAATCAATATATCTTCGTCGCGCATATTCGGCAAAAACTCGCCAAGTTGCACGTCAAATTCACTCATAGCGTTTGCATAGCCCGCAATGTCGTTGCGATGTCCGTACTTCATATCGAAGTCCACGAGGTTGACGAAGCAAAGTCCCTCGAAGTCGCGTTTTTGAATGTCGAGAGTGACTTGCATACCGTGCGTATTGCTCGTTGTACGGTTGGATTCGCTCACGCTCTTGCCCGCGAATATGTCGTAGATTTTGCCGACGGATATTGTGGCAAGACCCGCGTCTTTCAAGCAATCGAGCATAGTCGTATGCGGCGGAATGAGCGAATAATCGTGTCTGTTTGCCGTGCGAGTAAAGGGATATTCGCCCGTGAACGGACGCGCTATAACTCTGCCCACGCAATGCTCGCCTTGCAGCATTTCACGCGCGATTTCGCAGTATTTGTAGAGTTCGGGAACGGGAACGACGTCCTCGTGCGCGGCGATTTGGAACACGCTGTCCGCCGACGTGTACACGATGAGCGCGCCCGTTTTGATGTGTTCTTCGCCGTAGTCCTTGATGACTTCCGTGCCCGAATACGGCTTGTTGCAAAGCACTTTTCTGCCCGTGCGTTTTTCAAATTCCGCTATAACGTCTTCGGGGAATCCGTTCGGATAGGTCGGAAGCGGCTTTGGCGAGATTATGCCAGCGATTTCCCAGTGCCCTATCGTGGTGTCCTTGCCCATAGACGTTTCTTTGAGGCGAGCGTAACTTCCCTTCGGATTGGCTATGCCGCCGCCTACGGTGTCTATGTTGAAAAGACCCAAATTTATGAGGTTGGGACAATGAAAATGCTCGTCTTTACGGATTGCGCCGAGAGTGTTGCTACCCTCGTCGTGCCAAAGATACGCGTCTGGCATTTCGCCGCAACCGCAACTGTCAAGCACGATGATAAAAACTCTTTTACTCATATTTTCACCTTACGATTTCCAATTTCGATATTAGATATTGTCGTTATTGCAACTTATATTGAGCAATAACCTTCGTTTTTGATATTCGCATTAAAGCCTATGCTTATTATTGCGATTTCGCATTATAAAAATCTGCCCACGCTTGCATTTTATGCGAGTTCGAGCGCGATTTCCATCATTTTCGTGAACGAATTTTGTCTTTCTTCTGCGGTCGTGTTTTCTTCGGGATAGATAAAACTGTCGCTTACGGTGCAGATACACAACGCTTTTTTGCCTGCGCGCGCCGCATTGCAGTAGAGCGCGGCGGATTCCATTTCAACGCCGAGAACACCCATTTTTGCCCATTGCATACCGCTGTTTGCGTCGTCGTAGAACGTGTCCGACGAGAAGATGTTGCCCACCTTGTAGTTTACGCCCGCTTTTTCGCAAAGTTCAGCCGCCCTGCGCACGAGGTCGAAGTCGGCAATCGGGCAGAACGTACCCGGAAGATTGTATTGCATTGCGTAATTGCCGTTGGTGCAAGCGCCCATTGCGATGATGATGTCGCGAGCGTGCAAATCCTTGTCGAACGAGCCGCACGAACCGATACGAATGATGTTTTTCACGTCGTAGAAGTTGAAAAGTTCGTACGAATAAATGCCGATTGCGGGTTGCCCCATACCCGACGCCATAACGGAAACGCGTTTGCCCTTGTAATAGCCGGTATAGCCGTTTACGCCTCTGACGTTGTTGACCAAGACGGCGTTTTCAAGGAAGTTTTCCGCAATGAATTTCGAGCGAAGGGGGTCGCCCGGCATTAAGACGGTGTCGGCAAAATCGCCGAGTTTTGCTGTGATATGTGGGGTTGGAACTGGCATAATGATACTTCCTTTTTACGTTATTTTGCGAACGCATTTACGTATGCGCTCGTGTATATATGCGGCAAATCGGCATAATCCGTTTTCGCCGCTTTTGCATATTTACATATGCGCAAATTCAAATATATTCAATCAATACTCGCCTTCGCTTTCCTGCTTTTTGACGATTTTGACGATTCTGCTCGTGCCGAGTCTCGACGCGCCGAGTTCGATGAATTTTTCCGCGTCTTCGATAGAGGAAATGCCGCCTGCGGCTTTCATTCTGACGTTCTTTCCGACGTGCTTTGCAAAAAGTTCGATGTCGGCAAAGGTTGCGCCCGCTTTCGAGAATCCCGTAGAGGTCTTGATAAAGTCAGCGCCCGCTTTCGTGACGAGTTCGCACATCTTGACTTTTTCTTCGTCGGTGAGAAGGCAAGTTTCGATGATGACTTTGAGAATCTTCTCGCCGCATGCGTTTTTGAGAGTTCTGATTTCGTTTTCGACGTAATCGTAGTTGCCGGCTTTAAGCTCACCGATATTGATGACCATATCGATTTCGTCCGCGCCGTTTGCAATTGCGTCTCTGGTTTCAAATTCCTTGACGGCGGTGGTGTTGTAGCCGTTGGGGAATCCGATGACAGTGCAAATCTTCACTCTGCCGTTTGCGTACTCGCTTGCCTGTTTGACGTAGCAAGGCGGAATGCATACCGACGCCGTTTGATACTTGATACCGTCGTCGCAAATCGCTTTGATTTCATCCCAAGTTGCCGTTTGCGCAAGCAAGGTATGGTCGCATTTGCTCAAAATTTCTTTGATTTCCATATATTTTACCTCAAATTTGTTCTTTTATTTTTTCGTTTATTCGTATACGCGCGCCGCTTTTGCGGTTAGGCGTCTTTTTGCTCGTCGTTTGCGATTCTGTGAAGTATGGCGTTGACAATCATCTCGTACGCCACTTCGTTGTAACCGCCCTCGGGTACGATTATGTCGGCAAATCGTTTGGTCGGTTCAATGAAATGCTCGTACATCGGCTTGACCGTGGCAAGATACTGATTCACGACGGATTCGAGGCTTCTGCCCCTTTCTTTCACGTCGCGCAGAATACGCCTCAGTATTCGCACGTCGGCGTCGGTGTCGACGAATATTTTGATGTCCTGAAGTTTCAAAAGGTCGCTGTTGTAGAAGTTCAAAAGTCCTTCGAGGATAATGACCTTCGCGCTTTTCGTTTCGGCAACCTCGTCCGTGCGCATATACTGCGTGAAGTCGTACACGGGGTGGTATATCGTTTCGCCGTTTTTCAGTTTTGTGAGATGCTCGACGAGCAAATCCGTGTCGAACGAATCGGGGTGATCGTAGTTTATCTTCACTCTTTCCTCAAACGGAATATCCCTATTCGACTTGTAGTAGGAATCCATACTGAGCATAACCGCGTCCGAGCCGAACGCCTTGTTTATTCTGCTCGCAAGAGTGGTTTTGCCGCTTCCCGTGCCGCCGCATATGCCGATAACTATGCTTTCCATACTCACCTCACAGATACAAGCCTTTCGCTTCTTGTTCGGCTTTCTTTTTAAGCCAGCACTTTCTGCACATAGCGACGTAGCGGTCGTTTCCGCCGAGGCATACTTGTTCGCCCTTGAAAACGATGTTGCCGTTGTCGTCCATACGCGCGTTGACAGTTGCTTTCGCGCCGCACTTGCACACGGATTTTATCTCGCTTATCGACTCTGCTATCTCGAAAAGGCGTTTGCTCCCCGGGAACATATGCGTCGTAAAATCGGTCGCAAGCCCGAAGCACAGCACAGGTATGTTGTAATCTATGACGATTTGCCCAAGTTGGTCGACTTGTTCGGGGGTGAGGAACTGACACTCGTCAACGATGATGACGTTGTATCCGCTGAATTTGTCCTTGTAGAGTTGATACAAGTCCTCGTTTTGCGCAACGGCGATTGCCTCTGCCGAAAGTCCTATGCGAGAGCGAGTTATCGTCACGCCGTCGCGAGTGTCAACGATAGGTTTGACGAGCACGACTTTCATTCCTCTTTCTTCGTAGTTGAACTTTGTGATGAGTGCTTGCGCCGTCTTAGAACACCCCATTGCGCCGAATTTGAAATATAATTTTGCCATTTGTATATCCTTTCGTAATTTTGACTTTTACGTCTTTTGCGTTTTTCCGATTTATGCTCTTATTCCACTCTGTCGAGCACTATGGGGCGTTTTTGCGGTTCTTCGTCGCCTATTATCGTTGAAGCGTAGAACTTTTCAAGCGCGGGTGCGAATCTCTTTTCTTCGGAAGTGTGCATAACCGCAATCTCGTCGCCCTCGTTGACGTAATCGCCTGTTTTCTTTTTGAGGACGATACCTGCCGAAAAGTCTATGCTTTCCTCTTTGGTGTTTCTGCCTGCGCCGAGAAGGAGGCTGGATATGCCGTAACCCTCGGTGTCCACGCGTTGAATATATCCGCTCTTTTTCGCCTTTACGCTCATAACGTAAGGTGCTTTTGCAAACTTGTCGGGATTTTCGATACACTCGACGTCGCCGCCCTGTGCCTTGACCATCTTCTTGAACGTTTCGAGCGCGCTGCCGTCTGCGAGTGCGCCCTTGACCATTTTTTCACATTCCTCAACGCTGCCCTTTCCTGCAAGGTAGAGCATATTCGTTGCCAAAATCACGCAAATTTCGGTGAAATCCTCTGGGCCGCGACCGTTCAAAGTGTCGATTGCTTCCTTGACTTCGAGCGTGTTGCCGATTGCGTCGCCGAGAGGTCTGTCCATATCCGTGATAAGCGCAAGCATTTTTTTGCCCGCTTGTTTGCCTATTTCAACCATAGTTTTTGCAAGTTTTCTGCTTTCTTCTATGGTTTTTGTGAACGCGCCGCTTCCCGTCTTTACGTCAAGCACTATGCAATCGTCGTCGGCTGCGAGTTTTTTGCCCATAATGCTCGACACAACGAGCGGCAAACTGTCAACCGTCGCCGTAACGTCGCGAAGGGCGTACAACTTTTTGTCCGCAGGCGCGAGGTCCTTGTTTTGCCCCACTATGCAAACGCCGATTTCGTTGACGTTTTTCAAAAATTCTTCTTCGGAAAGGTCTGTTCTGAAACCGGGTATGGATTCGAGTTTGTCAATCGTGCCGCCCGTATGCCCCAATCCTCTGCCGCTCATCTTCGCCACTTTCACGCCGAGCGAAGCAACCAAAGGCGCAACCACAAGGCTTGTTTTGTCGCCCACGCCGCCCGTCGAGTGCTTGTCCACTCTTATGCCGTTTATTGACGAAAAATCCAGACGTTGCCCCGAATCGCGCACCGCAAAAGTGAGCGCAACCGTTTCGTCGAAGTTCATACCGTTAAAGAAAATCGCCATAAGCAACGCCGAAGCCTGATAGTCGGGGATTTCGCCCTTGACGTATCCGTTGATAAAGAAGTTGATTTCTTCTTTGGAAAGTTCGCCGCCGTCGCGTTTTTTGCGAATAATGTCGTACATTCTCATATATGCCTCCCGCGCGCAAGCGCACGCAAAGTTTTTTTGTATTAGCATTATACTACATATATTCAAAGAATAAAAGACCCAAAATTATAATTAATCGTATGAATATTTTTTACAACGAAAAAGGACGCCGAAACGGCGTCCTTCTCTACTTTATTAAATTATTCTTTATCCACGTTTTCACCGTCCGCGCTTTGTGCGTTTTCAGCGTTTGCGTCATCAATCAATGCGATTTTCTTTTCTTCCTTTGCCGCTTTCTTTGCAAGACGTTTTTGTTTTGCTTTTTCACGTTTTGCGGCGAGTTTGGGAAGTTTGCCTTTCTTGACGAGCACTTCGATAGTCACGACGATAACTATTATCACTGCCGCAATGCAACCTACCACGATTCCGAAAATGTCGAAGAATCCGAGTTGAATGGTGTTCACGTAGTCGGGATCGCTGTACACTTCGATGTATTGATCGACGGTTTCTATGCGAGAATGTTTGTCTTTTTCTTTAATCTCGACGTCTTGTCCGACGAGTTTAAGGATTTCGTCTTCCGTCCATATGTAACTATATTTGTCGACGGGCTTGCCGCTTGCCGTACCTGCGTTTCTGTCGGCGTGGGATTCAAAATACTTGGCGTATCCGTTGTCCCACATTTGAAGAGTTGCCGTGTAGGAATTGTAGTAGTTGATCTTTTGACCCCCCTCTTTCATATCCTCTTGCGGCTTTGCGAACCACTTTTCGAGAAGTTCGGTGTCCGAATCCATATCTATTGCAAAATCAACCGTATACAGACCGTTTTCGAGTTTTATCTTTGCGTTGTCGGCGATGATTTCGGCGCAGAAGTCCATATTGTTGATTTCGTGAATAGAGTTGCTCAAAACGTGAACTTTGTTGTTGAACTCGTCAAGCGTGAGCGGACTCTCGAACGGATGGTCCTTTTCCTGAATCTCGAATTTCGCATACGGGAAGGTCGGAACGGAGCAATCGCACGAATACGCCGCGCCCTTGCCTGCAAAGAACCAGTAGTTGCCGTCGCCGTTGGTGTATGCAACTTTCAAATACCCCGCAAACGCCGCCGCTGCCGCCGCCATAACCTTATACAGCGGATCGTCGGATGCAGGTTGTACGCTCGTTGCAAGTTGATAGTACCACTTGTCGCCGTTGCGAAGATTGAACGAATGCATAATGACCTTTGCCATCTCGATGCCCGCGTCGCTCTCTTGCACCACAAGCGACAACGGAGTGTTTATTCTGCTTTCGTTTGCGGACGTGTAAAGAGCCATAACCGCTTGTTTGATTGCGTCTTGGTCTTTGGTTTCGTCGTCGTCCGCTTTCGCGCTTTCGGCAACGCCTTTATCGATGATAGCCTTGTTTGCCGCAAAGGATTCGAGAACCGAATAATCGGGACGTGCGCCCACAGGCATTTCAAACGACGTGGGAACGTCCTGATCGTCGCCTTTGTTGCACGCCGCAAGAGTGAACACGCAAGTTGCAATCAACGTGAGCGCAAGCACGCTTGCAATGATACGTTTTTTCATAATCTACCCTTTTAGATTAAAGATTTTAAGCCTATCGATTAAATATATAAAATATATACAAATAAAAGACAGCACTATATTATTTTACAGTTTGTATCGAAGGTTGTCAAGCGAGAAAAGTGGCAAGGAAAAAACGAGAAATAATTATGGATTAAATGGAAAAATAAATCCTCTAAAACTTGATATGCACGCTCTACACTCTTGTAGAGTACACTCTTAAAAACTGCGATAAATCGATGCATAACGAGAAAGCACCTCTTGAATGGCAACCCTAATTTACTAAGCGTAAATGAGTTGACAGTCAAGGGGTGCTGACAAAGTTAGGCGCGATTTAGCGCTGTTTTTTCTCTTTTTTCTCAGCCTTATCCTCTATATCTTGAGCCTTGATAGCCTTACGACGCGCTTTGTCGCGTTCGATTGCCGCTTGAAGTTTGGGAAGTTTGCCTTTCTTGAAAAGAATGGCGAGGACGATTGCAACTATAATGATTGCGCCGACGACACTGCCTGCAAGCGCAAGACTGAACGTAAACCAGTCAAAGACAAATTCGCTGTTGTTTTGAGCAATGTTTGCATAGTAATCGATACACTTTTCGACTTTCACGCTGTCTTGTGCGAGAGTGTTGGAACGAAGCGTCGTTTCGAGACGGGTGTCCTGCGAGATGATTTTCACGATTTCGTCGGTATTCCAGACGTAGACGAACTCGTTTGAGGGGTGCGACTCGACGGGAACGTTCATACCGATGACTTTGACAATCATTGCCCAGTCCTCGTACGAGCGGAACGCTCTGACGTAGCCGTTGTCCCACACTTCGAGTTCGGCGCGCCAACCGCTTATCGTATTGTTAATCGTAAAGGATTTTACGCCGATGTCGAGGTCGAGGCGAGAGTTGGCTTGGAAGTCTTTGAGAAGTTCCTCATCGCCGTTTTCGCAGTCGATTGCGAACGTAACGGAATAGCAACCTTTTGCGGAATCGTAGGAAATTTGGCAATCCTTGAGCAATTCGCGATAGATACGCATATTGTTGAGTTCGAGTTGACCGTCACGGCAGTTTCTTTCCGCCTTGTACGCGTCGAAACTCTCGTACTCTTTGGGTTCGTCGCCCTTGGGGATGATGAAACTTGCATACGGGAATACGTTGGAAGTGCAATCCATTTGGGTTGCAGTACCCATAATGTAAGCGTAATTGTATTTTTGACTGTCAAGCGTGTATGCAACTTGCAAATTGCCCGCGATAGGGCTCATAATTTTTGCGATTGTTTCAAAACCCGCAACGTCGCCCTTTGCCGCTTGCGAAGCGAGTTGATAGTACCATTTTCCGCCGCTTTGCAAGGTAAAACCGTTCATATACACTCTGCCCTGTTCGTTTCCGCCGAGCGAGCGTTGAACCATAAGCGATACGCCTTTTTTCTGATGTTCGTTGTTGAGTCGGGAATTGTTTGCCGTATTGTAAAGAAGCATAACGGCGTCTTTGATTGCGTCTTGGTCTTTAGTTTCGTCGTCGTCCGCTTTTGCGCTTTCGGCAACGCCCTTTTCTATAGCGGATTTTGCGGCGGCGTCGAAAAGCGAATCAAAATCGCTCGGTCTCGTCGCAACGTTTGCCACGTCTTTCAAAAATTCGCCGGTAGACGCAACTTCTTCCTCTTTGTTGCAAGCAACGAAAAGCACCGCGCTTGTCAGAAGCAACACGACTATAAGCGAAACACATACAAATTTTCTCATCTTCTCACCCTAAAAAAATACAATCCTTGATATGAAATCTCGATTGCAAACGTGAATGGTCAATCGTTTTTTTGCTACAACAATATAAGATTTTGCACATCTCGCAAACGGTTTGCGACTGCGAGCATTGCGATACAATCTGTTTGATTTGCAATAATATTAATATAAAGCGGTTACATAAGTCAATCCCCAAAAGAGTGCCAAACCTTAAATTTTTCTAAATATTTTTTTTGATAATCGACACCTGAATTTTAATTGTACAAAAACTTGTTTTTGTTGTCGAATTTTGAATTAAAACTTCCCCATTTCTCAACGTGTTTAGTTCTTTCTCTACAATGGTGTAGCGCGTGAATCTTGAATTAAAATTTCCCCCTTCCTCACGTGTTTCCCCCACCGCCGTTCCCCCTCTGCATAAATTTGAGGGAACCCACGGCGTCCGCTTCGCGTGGGGCAACACTCAGCACTCGCATAGATAGGGACATTTCTCTACTTATGCCACTGCGCTTTGTGCGCCAGCTACGCACCCAAACGGCGCAGTCGCTTGTACTATCCGTCAAGCTCGGCGTTCGCTTTCTCGCCGCCGTTGCGGCTCGCGTTCCGTCTTCGATTGAGTGCAGATTTTAATCTAATAAAATATTGCTCAACATAATTTTTTAATACACTCATAGTCTTGTCATACTCTTCTTGCGACGTAGCCAAAAACGGGTCGGGGACGGGGGAATACTTGTCGGTGGCGGCTTCGGAAAGAGTAATATACTTCGAGCGATACTTGCGAGGGGTCAAAAGTTTGTGCATACGCGACATACCGATGATAACGTCGGCGTTTTCAAACCTCTCTTTGTCGGTTTTGAAAGAGGGTTTGTGCGCGAGAATCTCGTTTTCGGGGAAACCTTCGCGTTTGAGAATATCGACGGCTTTGGGGAATATGCTTTTGCTCTTGTTGAACACGGCGGACGAGTGCACTTCCACTCTGCCTTTCAAATCCTCGTCGTTTTCAATCATTCGTCTGAGCATAAACTCGCAATAAGGGCTTCGGCACACGTTTGACGAGCAAACGAAAAGCACGTTGTATTTCTTGTGGGTATCGTTCATATTATCCTCTTTTCAAGCAAGCGTATTTTGCAAAATTGCAATGGTTTTCGATATTCCAATCGAGTGTTTTCAATTTTTGATTATAAAAAACGGGATGGGCGGATCTTTTTTCCAGTTGTAGAAAAACGTCGCCAGAACCTGATATTTTTCGTCGTCGAGCGTTTTGAGCCACGGCAGGAGCGCGTCCTTTTCCTCGTATCCGCTGTCGCCGCCGTAATACACGCTCACCGTCATAAGTCCGCCTCTTTTGAGCAATTCGAGTCCGCTCTCGACGGCTTGTTTCGTGGATTCAAAGTGGGTGAAAACGCGGTGATCGCCCTTTGGCAGATACCCGAGATTGAACACTATGCAATCCACGCTTTCTTTTTCAAAATAATTTGCCATATTCGCGTGAGAATCTAGAATCAAACGCGCCGAAAGTCCCTTGCTTTCGAGCAAATCGCGAGTGCTGTCTATTGCGTCTTTTTGCACGTCGAAAGCCGTAACCGAGCCGTTTTCGCCCGCGAGTTCGCACAAAAACGCGGTATCGTAGCCGCGCCCCGCCGTTGCGTCTATCGCAACGCCGCCCTTTGGCAAATATGCTTTTATTGCGTTATGTACAAGTGTCAATGCGTTCATACGTCACCTCAAAGGTATAATAGCACAAATGTCAATTTGAAGCAACCTTGCATTCAACGCTATCAAGCGATTCTATTTGCGTATCTAACGCTTTCTTTTGCGCTTGAGATGCGACGTATATCGTCATATACGAGCAGTTTGAAAACACCGCACTGCCAAAAGTCGTTTTTTCGCTTTCTATTTTCACTTCTTTAAGTCCGCTGCATTTTATAAACGCTTGCTGTTCGACAACGGATACGTCTTTCAAAACGACGTATTGCAACGATTTGATATTGGCAAAGCCTTTCTTCAAAATACTGCCGCCGAGTACTGTCAAGTATTTGAGCGAATTAGGAACGTAAGAATCGATTGCGGAATTTATTTGCGACACCGCATTGTTAACGGCATCTTTGTAATATCCGTTTACGTTCGTATATTTCGACAGCAAATCCTCGTTTGCCGGTCTGCCGAACAGATATGTAAAACCGAGTGCATAACATTGCGAACTCGTGTCTTCGTATGGCGTTGCAAAAAGTGCGGCGTTTTCGTCCGTCGCAACGTCGTTGATGCTTTGCTCGGTGACGAACGAGGCAAACGGAATCGTCAAATTTTCAAGCGAAGCGCAATCTTTGAGCATACCTCTGTGCAACGTCGAAATCGTGGACGGTATAGAGAGAGTTTTGAGATTCGTCATTCTGTCAAACGCGCCTATTTCAATGCTTTGCACGCCTTCCTCTATGACTATTTGCGTGACCGACGCGCACACCGAGTCGAATGCGGTTGCCGCAACCGAAGTCACCGTCTGCCCTGCCTCGCTCGAAGGAACGGTAATTGACGAATTTGCACCCGTATACCCGATTAGAACACCGTTTACGATGACAAAATCAGATTTTATAATGCGTTTCGTCCAATGTGCGGTTAGTGTAACGTCGCCGTAACTTCCCTTTTCTATCTTTTCCACCTTGTTTTCGCCGTTAAACCAACCGTCGAAAACGTAGCCGTCTTTTTCGGAAGCAATCAAAACGATTTCGTCCTCTATCGTATAGGAAGTCGGATTGTCGACTTGCGAGCCGCCGTCGTATTCGTAGGTTATCGCATACGAAACGGCGTTCCACGTTGCCGTGAGCGAGATATTCTTTTGCGCAGAACCCGACACGGTTTCGTATTTATTTCCGTCCTCGTCGAACCAACCCGCAAGCGTATAACCCGTTCTCGTAATTTTCGGCAAAGTCACGGATTCGTTTTCGACAGTATATGTCAAAGTTGTCGAATAACTGCCGTTTGCACCGTTTAGAATGACGGAAAATTCAATAGCCGACCACTCGGCGTACAGAGTCAGATTGCCGCTGCTGCCCTTTCTTATAACTTCGATTTTGTTGCCCGCGCCGTCAAACCAGCCGACGAAATCGTAACCGAATTTGCGCGAAGCGGAAAGAGCAATGTCCTCGGATTCCACAGTGTAAGTCAGCGGATTGTCGCAACTTTCGCCGTCGCGATAGTCGTACGTTATGCTATACTCGCACGCAATCCATTTTGCGTACAAGTCGAAGTTTCCGCTTGCGCCCTTAACTATCATCGCAACGGGTTCGCCCTCGAAATTCTCATTCACGTACCAACCGCCGAACGTATAGTTTGATTTTAGCGGTGCGCCGAGCAACAGCGAATCGCTTTCGACGGTATATTTGTATCTTCCCTCGCAATTCGTATTCGATTCTGCGTTCGTGCCGCCGTAAACGTGATACGTCACGAAATACTCGATGGCTGACCACTTCGCATAAAACCTTTTATCGCCGAAATTGCCGACAGGAAGTTTTGTTACGCTCTCGCCCGAACAGTTTTCGTTGTCGTACCAACCTTTGAAAATGTAATGCTGTTTTGAAATATTGTCGAAATCGACGGACTTTTCCACGTTATACTTCTTCGTCGCCGCGACATTATCGTCCGATATGAAAGAAATAGTGTATTCTATCGGCGTATAAATCGCTTTAACGTTGACGTCGGCAAGGATGTTTTCAAAATTTTCAACGTTCCAGCGTGCGGAATATCCGTCTTTTGGCGTAGGATTCGGAATGTCCGTAAGCGTTTGACCGTGCGCAACTTTGCGAATGATTTTGTCTGAAATTCCGTCGTCGAAAGTGACGTTAAAATATTTTTCTTTTATGACGAGCAACGTCGTCATATCCGCTATAGGCTCGTAATTGTCGCTCACCTCGAATTTTGCCGTAACCGTGTGGTTGCCGACTTCCGCTTGTCCGTTTCCGTCGTAGGTGACTTTGACTTCGCTCGGCAATTCGCCGCCCGTATAATTAATGAACGCGCTATGCTTGTTTCCGTCCCACTCAACTTCGACTTTCGGGAACGTGATTCCGACAAGTTTCGCTTTTGTGATTTTCAAAGTCGCGCTTACTACAAGATCCTTATAGCCGTCCGCTTTCACCGTTGCGGTAACGACGTATTCGCCTGCGTTGACAAACGAATTTTCGCCCTCGTACGTAACCGTCGCGCCGTCGGGCAATGTCGATTCGTCCGCTTTTACGGAATGTGCTTCACCGTCGTAAACGCAAGTGACGTCAGCAAAAACCACGCTTTCGAGGTCTATAAGTTCTTTCCATTTTGCATATAAAGTTAAGTTTTGTTCGAGAGTTAAATTTTCAAAATCCAAATCGGTTTTAAGGGTGAGTTCTTCGTCTTTGCACCAGTACAAGAACTCGCAATCTTCCTTGGTAGGCGTTGGCAAATCGTCGCCTTTGCGCCATACGACGTTATCTTCGCCGTTATTCAAAACAAAAGTAATAAAACATTCGCTTGGCTGACTCGACTCGCCATTGTTGAGGCTATCGCAGCCGCTAAAACTCACAATACTCAGACCGATAATAATTGCCGCAAAAGCAAATAAAAAAAGCCGTCCAAAGACGGCAGAGCCTGAATTTCTCATAATAATCCCCCTGTCGTTTTAAATTATGTGAAACTTTTATACTATTTGAAAATTTAGCACTAGCAAACAACAAGGTCAATAAATTTTATACAATTTTTCGACATAAAAATTAATTTTTTTCAAAAACCGACATTTTGCGATACGTTTGTCCTATAAAATCATTATTTGTTTGCGCTTGAAAATTTTTTTGTTTCGCCAAAAAATTATGTATGAAATTCGCAAAATTTTTGTGACAAATGTGTTTTTCTCGCATCCGTGGTTTATTGTTTCAGTCTAACCACTTCGTAGACAAAAAGACACGGAAAGCATTGTTTTTGTTTCCGGTATTTCGCTAACGCTCATACCAATTCAAGAAACTCGGCACAATCATTGTGCTTTATCGTTTTTGGTACTTCGCTGCCGCTCGTTCCACAGCACAAACTTCGGCACGCAACGCGTGCTTGTTTTTATATCCGTTTCAACATTTGCGCAAGCGCAAGTTGAACGGATATAAAAAACTGAGTGCACACAATGTATGCACTCAGCGAAGTTTGTGGTCGGAGTGGCGAGACTTGAACTCGCGGCCTTACGGTCCCGAACCGTACGCGCTACCAAACTGCGCTACACCCCGAAAGTATGTGTTTTGTTTCAATCTATTGTGGCGCGTTTGGGAGCGCGTCGCGCATTTCCGTTAGGTCTTGCGCTCTCAACAATAGATTAAAAGGTCGATTGCTATTCTTGATGTGTGCCTCATTTAATTCGCTCAACTTATCGCAAACCAAACTGCGCTACACCCCGAAAGTATGTGTTTTGTTTCAATCTATTGTGGCGCGTTTGGGAGCGCGTCGCGCATTTCCGTTAGGTCTTGCGCTCTCAACAATAGATTAAAAGGTCGATTGTTATTCTTGACGTGTATTGCATTCGATTTGCTCAACTTATCGCAAACCAAACTGCGCTACACCCCGATATTTAGTTGCGGTCAATTTTGACTGCCTTTGCAATATACATCAATTTGCGCATTTTTGCAACAAAAACAAGTCAATTATCTTAAAAATTATGTTTTCCGCCATTATTTTTTGTCGCGCTGCTGAAAATCGATTGCAAAACCGTGAGCGGTGATATATAATAACGTACGCGATGGAGCTTGGTGTAGTGGTAGCACTTGGGCCTCTGACTCCCACTGTGTAGGTTCGATTCCTATAGCTCCTGCCAACGCAAACACCCTCACTTGTGAGGGTGTTTCGCTTTGTTAAAAGTTGTATTTTGTGATCATTTTAATTTTATTACTTGTCGTACTCGTCGAGAAAACTGTGCTTGATTCCGTCCTTCTTGTAGGCTATCACGGTGTTGAGTTGCACGTTTTCAACGCTTCTGAATATACACTTTTCAACGTCGGGATTAGACTTTTTAAGTTCTTGAATAAGCAGTTTTGTCTCTTGTCTTTTCGAGTGATTCTGCCCGTTGTTGCAAGACGTGCAAGTGTCGGTAAACTTGCAAGCGCATTGTATAAAGTGCAGCCCGTTGTAATCCCGCCACGCTTTTATGTCGTCCTCTCGTATGAGATACAACGGGCGGATAAGTTCCATTCCCTCGAAGTTGGTGCTGTGAAGTTTGGGCATCATCGTTTGTATCTGCGCGCCGTGCAACATACCCATAAGTATGGTTTCTATTACGTCGTCGTAGTGATGTCCGAGCGCGATTTTGTTGCAACCGAGTTGCTTTGCGAAGTTGTACAGATACCCCCTTCTCATACGCGCGCAAAGATAGCAAGGCGATTTGTCAACGTTGTATACCGACTCGAATATGTCCGTCTCGAACACCGTTATCGGCACGTTGAGTCGCCGCGCGTTTTCCTCGATTATCTCTCGGTTCGCCTTTGCGTATCCCGGGTCCATAACGAGATACTTGACCTTGAAATTCAAATCGCTGTGCCGCTTGTATTCTTGAAAGAGTTTCGCCATAAGCATCGAGTCTTTTCCGCCCGATATGCACACTGCGATTCTGTCGCCGTCTTTAATTAGTTGATATTCTTTTATCGCCTTGTAGAATTTGCCGAATATGTCCTTTTTGAATTTGCCCGTTATGCTCTGCTCGACCTTCTTGCAAAAATCGTCGTCCACTTGCTTTTGCATCTGCACGCGCAAATACTCGGAATATCCGCCGCGCAAACTGTACGCCCTCAGTCCTTGCTCGCAAAACTGCTCGGCAATATCCACGCTGAGTATGCCCTTTGCGCAATACAAGATTACGGCTTTGTCCTTATCCGACGGCGGATTCGCCCTGAGTTCGTCCTCGCTTACACTCACCGAATCGGGAATAAACCCGTACGCCCTATCCGTTTCGGGACGAATATCGAACACGATTCTCTCGTTTTTATTCATTTTTTCAAATTCTTCAACCGTTATTTCCATCTTTTTGTTGCCTGCTCGACAGTCGATTTGTCTTAAATGAGTATTGCAGTTTTTTATAATATCTTTATCTTATCACTTTTTTTGTTATTTTAGATGAAAAATTTTTAATAAAGTTTAATAAATCAAATTCAATAAGACAAAACTTCGATATGCAGAGTTCTCGCAATAAGTATAATTCCCGTTTCTTCATCTATTATTTCTCCGAGATTATAGCACTTTTTGCCAAAATATGTTATTATATCGTCAGATTTCGAAAAAACGCGGAAAAGGAGTGCCGTTATGAAAGTTTCCACAAAGGGACGTTATGCCCTCAAAATGCTTTTGGATTTGGCAGAACATCAAGGTTGCGGGGTCGTTGCGCTGAAAGACATTGCCGACAGACAAAAAATCTCCAAAAAATATTTGGAGCAGATCATCCCCCTTTTAAGCCAATCGGACATTTTGAAAACAATCCGAGGTTCGCAAGGCGGCTATCGATTGGCACAATCACCCGACAAATATACCGTTGGAGATATTTTGCGTTTAACGGAAGGCTCATTGTCTCCCGTTTCTTGCGTTGAAGAACCGTCGGAATGCGAAAGCAGCGAGGATTTGGCATTGCTTGGAGTGTGGCAAGGACTTTACAAAGCAGTCAACGAATATCTGGACGGCATAACACTGCAAGACATAGTGGAACTTCACAAAGAGCAATCTGCAAACAACTATGTCATCTGACAAATCATACAAAACGACAAAAAGGCAGTCGGCGGTTTTGCTTTAACCGCAGACTGCCTTTTTTCTGCCGTTGCTTTTTAATGACGATTTTGTAAATCTTCGCAATTGCGGATTTTTCTTCAATCCGAAAATCTTCCCGATTTTTCGCAATCGCTTTGCAGCTCACTCCGAAAACATCGGCGTCGATAAGTATCTGTCGCCTGTGTCGGGAAGGATTGCGACAATGATTTTTCCTTTATTCTCAGGTCGTTTTGCAAGCTCTGCCGCTGCAAATACGGCGGCTCCCGATGAAATTCCGACAAGCAAGCCGTCTCTTCTTGCAAGAGCGCGCCCCGTTTCGAAAGCGTCTTCGTTTTCTACCGTTATTATCTCGTCATAAATTTTCGTATCCAACGTTTCGGGCACGAATCCTGCGCCGATGCCTTGAATCTTGTGCGGACCGGGAGTGCCTTTTGACAAAACCGGAGATCCTGCCGGCTCGACGGCAACAACCTTTACATCGGGATTTTTACTTTTTAAGTATTCGCCGACGCCGGACAAAGTGCCGCCCGTTCCGACGCCTGCAACAAATATATCCACTTTCCCGTCGGTATCTTCCCATATTTCAGGGCCGGTCGTGCGAAAATGCGCTCTCGGATTTGCCATGTTGGTAAATTGGCTTGGGATGAAACTATTCGGGGTTTCGGCTGCGAGTTCGTTTGCCTTTTCAATTGCGCCCTTCATTCCCTTCGCGCCATCGGTCAAAACGATTTTCGCGCCGTATGCTTTAAGCAAATTCCGGCGTTCTATGCTCATGGTTTCCGGCATTGTAAGGATAATCTTGTATCCCCTGGACGCCGCAACGGCGGCTAGCCCTATACCGGTGTTTCCGCTCGTCGGCTCGATGATAACCGAATCCGGTTTCAATATGCCTCTTTGTTGCGCGTCGTCGAGCATCGCTTTTGCGATCCTGTCCTTTACGCTGCCGGCAGGATTAAAATATTCGAGTTTGCCGTACAAAGTCGCACCGAGTTGATGGTCTTTGATGTAATTTGTGAGCTTTAGCAATGGCGTGCCACCGATAAGATCGGTGATTTTGTCATAAACTTTCATTGTCTTATTCTCCTTATATATCGTTTTCGACGACTTCAAAGCAAAAATCCGCAATGCCATCGTCAAAATCTTTTTAATACGATTTGTGGCGTCGGTTTATGTTTGCCGACTTTGCCTATCTGTTTTGTAGGTTTAATGTAGCATCAATAATACGGTCTGTCAAGCGATTTCGGAAAATTACCTACCCGATGTACAAAAGTTTGACATCCGCGCCAAATTTTTTGAATTTTGTGAAACATGCAAATGATCTTTTCGATTTTGCTCAAAAACACGTTGAAATACGTTGTTTTGCGTCATAATAAAATTTTTATAGTATGGCTTTATTTTTATAAAACCGTTGTTGCTAAAAACGTAATATCAGAGGCAGGTGTTTGTCGTAAATTGTAAAAACAATTTGCTTTTTGCAGAAAATAGTTGAATTTTGCAATAATTTTTGAGGATTTTCACACATTTTCGGCATATAGCGACACATTGTGTGAGATATGTGCACATTTGGACACTTTTGTCTATTATCTGTGCTTTTTCGGCAATACGCTTTGTCGAATATTGTCTAAACAGTGGGTTAATAAACAGTGGGTTAGATGTCGCAATTAAGGTTGACATAATACAATTTGTGGAGTAGAATGTCACATAGTCTGCACGTGAACAACATGCACACTTACACACATACGCGCATAAGAAACGGGGAGCTATGGAAAGATTTTATACGACTGCGCCATCCTTGCAAATCGAACACCTGTCAAAACAATATCCGTCGGCGAAAAACTTCGCGCTCGACGATTTTTCTATGTCTTGCTATCCGGGCGAGATTGTCGGTCTTTTGGGACACAACGGCGCCGGGAAATCCACGACGCTCAAATGCGTGACGGGCATTCTTCCCTACTCGAAAGGCTCTATCACGATTAACGGATACGACATCTCAAAAGAGCCTGTCAAGGCAAAGAATACTTTCGGATTTGTAAGCGACAAGCACGACGTGTTTGTGAAACTTACGGGAATTCAATATATCGACTTTATGGCAAACGCATACGGCGTGAGCGTGGATGATAGAAAAAGACGTCTTGCAAAATTGGACGAGGTGTTCTGTCTCGGCAACAGAATTTTCGATACTATCAACGACTACTCCCACGGTATGCGCCAAAAAATTTGCATGATGGGATCGCTTATTCATAATCCCAAACTTTGGATTCTTGACGAGCCGATGATCGGTCTCGATCCCGTTACCAACGCAAACGTATGCGCGTTTATGAAAGAGTATGCCGGTAACGGAAACTGCATTCTCTTCTCCTCTCACAATATCAATTCCGTGCAAAAACTTTGCGACCGTGCGGTAATTATCCAAAACGGCGTAAAGACGGACGACTTCTATTTTGCAGATTTCAGACTTGAAAATCCCGACGTCGATCTCGAAGAATACTTCCTCGCGCGCACCACAAAGGAAAACTGATTATGAACAGATTTTCGCTGCTACTCAAAAAGCAGGTGCTTGACGCACTGCCGACGCGCTCGCGCAAGAAATCGCTCTCGGATTGGACGGGGACGATAGTTATGCTTGCGCTTGTTGCGGTTATGATTGCCGTATTCGTGATGGTTTTCTCTCGTTTTGCAGAGACTTATACGGCGATTAAAATCAACCGCGTTCCCGACGTTGCGGCAAGACAATACGAGATTATGTCCATCGGATATTTTGCGCTTATCGTGCTGTTTGCGATATTCGGCGTGAGCGCGCTTTGCCATACCCTCTTTGAAAACAGCGATATAAATATCCTAATTACGATGCCGTTTTCTTCGACGGAAATATTCCTCTCGAAACTCTCGGCGGTGTATTTTAAGCAGGCGATTCTGTCGTTTGTGTGCGTGCCTGTGTTCAACTTTACGTTCTTCTGCACGACGGATACGCTGTCGGCATACGGCGGCGTTATGACTTTCGTCGTTGCGCTCGCTCTTCCGATTATTCCGCTTGCGATTGCGTCTATGATAGTTCTTCCTTTCTATTATCTAAAACGCATCGTAAGTTCCAACTACATTCTTACTTTCATAGTAATCACGGCTCTTGCGGCTTTGTTCTGCTGGGGCTATTCTTATATTTTCCGAGTTGCGCAAAGCCTTTTGACAAGCGGAAAAATCACTACGCTTTTCAACGAAAAGGTTATGACGGGGATATTGCATTTTACCAAATACAACTACCCTGCAAACTTGTTTGCATCCATTATGCTCGAACGGGAAATCGGCAAAAACACAGGCATACTTATTGCTATCATGGTCGTGGCTCTTGCGCTTTGTCTGGTGATAGTGCGCGCTATATTCATTCAGGTTACGCACTCCAACATCAACTTCGGCATTCCGCACGTAAAGAGAGAGCAACTGCATTTTGTCAAGAGAAGTAGATTTGCATCGTTGCTCGCAAAAGAGTTTATGATAGTAACTCGCACGGCGGACTATGCGTATATGTATCTTACAACCGCCGCCGTTATGCCTGTCATGGCGTTCTATTCGGCAAAGACGGCGTCGAGTATGGTCGCGGGACTTTTCGGCAGCGACATAGATCTCACGTTTGAGATATGCACTTTCATCGTGATACTCTACTCTACGCTCACCAATACGTTCTGCTCCACGAATATCAGCCGCGACGGATATATGTCTATGACTCAAAAAACTTTGCCATATTCGCCATCGTCTATACTCGGTTCAAAAATAGTATTTTGCGCCATAGTGGCAGAGGCGAGTCTTGCGATTGCGTGCATAGTGCTTTGCGCGACGGGCATCGAGAGCGTTGTTGACGGAATAATCACGTTTATCGCCGCGTCGGCTTTTGCCTTTGCTCAAATCGTCGGCGCAACCAAAAAAGATTTGGCAAATCCGCACTTCTCCAGGGCGGAGGACGGGCAGATAAGAGAGTCAAACTCCACCGTATCGACGGTGCTTGCGGTCGGTTTGTGTATGAGTTTTCTTATCGGCTTTGCACTGTTGTTCTCGTCGTTTGCGCCCCTTTTCAAGGGCGGTCAACCCGAGGTGAACAAAGCCGCAAGTTACGCAATTGCGATATGCTTGCCCATAGCGATGTTGGGCGCGGCAATCGGATATTTCTTTGCGAATCTCAAAAAGACGTACGCAAATCTGGACACGGAGGACTGATATTATGAAAAAAATAGTTACAGCACTTATGATAGTTCTTCCCTTGGTGTTCCTCATCGCGTTTTTTGCCGTTACGAACGTGGCGAGCGTGTCGGCGGATATCTCGGCAAGTTCTATCCGTATAGGAAACAAGGGCGACAACGGCATATTTTCCTTTGACCTTGCAAACTACGAGCATCCCATGTATGAAAGCGACCTTGCGGTAGAAGTGCTGCCCTACAAGGCGAAAAACCGCGCCTACTCCCTTACCGTCACCGACGCACACACGGGCGAGGCAAGCGATATCGTAAGCCTCAACAGCGACGGCTCGTTCAGCCTCAACGACGTGGGTATTGCAAAACTCACTTATACAAGCAAGGACGGCGGATATTCCGACAGCGTAGTGTTCAATATCGGCTCGAGCGGAATATTGGAATACACGCCCACCCTCTCTGACGTACATGGAAACGTCGTGTCTCTCGACAGAAACGGCGACGATTACACCGCCGCGGTGAATACCGGCACGTTTATACTCGGCGGCGACTATTATCCGCAAACGGCGACAAACGTGCAAGTCAAATACGAAAGCGAAAACGCGTCCGCGCTTACCGTCAACGAAGTGAGCGGAAGAGTGTATGCGTACTTCGATACGGACACGACGGTGAAAATGCACGTCGTGAACGCATTCGGGCAAACCGTGACTAAACGCATAGCGTTTAAGGTGCGCAAAGACGGCGACGTATCCGTAAACGGCGAGATTGCGCCTGCAAATTCTACCGCCAACATGCCTACCATTATCGCGCCGCTCAACACAAAGCAATTTACCCTTTACGTCGATTACGCCGGCGTAACGGACGGAAACATACAAGTATCGGGCATTCCCGGCGCAACGTACTCCGTGCGCAAGTTGGACGACGTGAACGACCACTCGTATGCGATTGACGTGACGCTTGCAAACCCCGTGACTTCTGCGACTTCAAATATAAGATGTTCGATTAAGACGGGCGACGATACGGCAAGCGTGCGCCACTTCAGATTGTCTTTTGCGGACATCGATTTCTCCGTGAACTCGTTCGGAAATTCCGACGGAAAGGACGGTCTCGTACTGCTCGATGGCGAAAACACCAAATTTACGGTGTCCGTGGAGCCGTATGCGGCGTTGCAATATAAGTGGTTTATCGAAAACGAGAACGTTGCCAGAATATCCGCTCAAAACAACGAATATTGCTATATCCAAGCGGTGGGTGACGGCTCGACGACGTTGAGAATAGAATGGGAACGTGTGGAAAACGGCTCGGTGACGGCAAGCGGAACTATACAAAGAGAACTCGTTACGACAAAGGCTTATACGTCGCTGATGTTCAACGAATCCGTGACAAAATACGGGCTCGGCTCGCTTGCAATCGCAAATCAATACTACGAGGGTAATACGTCGGTAAAAACGGATTATATCACCACCCTCTTCAACACCGTGATAGGCGGCGACAAGGCGCAAGCGGAAGTGACGGATTTTGAAAACATAATTTTCAAATCAAGCAACGAATCCGTGGCGAGCATAGAAACGATTGACGGAAAAGTGCATTTCGTCATAAAAGATACGGGCGACGTTACGATAAGCGCAAGTTGGAAATACGGCGAGAGATTTAACGCGTCGCCGGCATCCATAACGTTCAAAGCCGTAAACGGCGTGTATGTATCCTCATATGACGAACTGACGCTTGCAGGCTCGCAAAATAAGCAAATCGTGCTTGAAAAGGATATTTATCTCGGCGAAAATCTGTTTGACGAAAACGGAAAAGCCAAGTATGACGAAACGACGATGGGTGAAAAACTCATGTCGTACACCAAAGAGATTTACTCCACGGCGGATTGCAGATATTACGAGAATAAAGGCAAAGGCAAGCAAACGGTGCGCTATTGCTACGAGTTTACGAACAATATATACGGCAACGGATATATGCTCAACACGGAGTATATCACCAACGTTATGGACAGCACGGGCGTGTTGCACGATTATGCGGTGTTCAAAGGTCCGCTCGATTTCGTTGCGGCGTATATGAACGGAACGAAGATTGCGTCCGTCAAGGGACAGGACAATATATCCTTCCTCGTAAGAAAGGACGGCATTACTCTCGATAACGTGGTTTTGGCAGGCTGCGACGACGAATCGCTGTACGACGGCGATACGATGGAACTTAACTTGCTCAATTATATCGGCACTACGCTCGAAATTATGAGCGACGCTACCATCAAAAATTGCCGCGTGAAGAACGGGCGCACTTGCGTGCGCATATTCGGGCGCGATAACGTGACGAGCGAAACGCCGAATATTGCGCAAGAAAAGATAAACGTGACTATTGACGGATGCAGATTGCAAACGGCAAGAGAGTTTATCCTCAAAATCGGCACGAATAGGTTCTTGCAAGGCAATTCGAGCAATCTGTCCCCTGCGTTTAAGGATTCAACGGGAGCGGATTATAAGCAAAACAACAAGCCCGAATGCGACGATCTTGCAAACGACAACTTCTTTATGTCCAACTACGTGCTTACCGACGTCGTGCTTAAAGACAGCGTGCTGACAAAGAGCGGATTGTTTACGGTTGGGCTTGAGAGCCACTTTGCAGGCAGTTTCCTCGACAGCGGCGAGACGACTATGAGCGGAAGTCTTGCAGGCTGGAACGGGCTTGCGGCGACGAGCTACCCTGCCATTTTGCATCTCGTTGGCGACGTGGTGCTGGAAGATTGGAAAGACCTCGAGCAAGTGGATAGTTCCACTCTTATCGAAACATCGCTCAACAGCGATACGCAACGATTTGCGTTCCTGTCTCTCAATATAAAAGAGATGCTGTTGGAAGTGAGACGCCAAAAAAGCGAATGTCAAAACATCATCAAGACAGTCGGCGATAAGAACTATGTGCACGGCGGAATCGCTTTCTACGGAGGCGGAAAGAATTATCATATTCTCGACATGAGCCAATACACGTACGAGGCGATGCGTCAATATAACGTCAATATCGGCGTGCTTGCAAAATCTACGGACGAAAAACTCAAAACGCAAGGCGAAATGCTGCCCTACGCCGCCGGTACGGAAGATTTCCGTTTCGTGATGTTTGACGCTACGAGCAACTACTCGCCAAAATAAGAAACAAACGCATTTTTGCGATTGTATAAATATAAAACCTAATCACACCATCTCATTTCCATGCGAAAAATATCAAGGGAGAGGGAGAAATTACATTGGGGTTTAATATGAACAAGACAAGAAACAAAAGCAAACTGCTTGCATTGACAATTGCGATGGCACTTATTCTCATTGTGTCTGCCGTGCTTGTCGCGTGCAACAAAACGGGCGGTCAAGACGCAATGAAAGTCATTACGTTTGACTTCAACGACGGCACGGGAAACACGTTTGAGAAAGTCCTCAATATCGAAGAGTCCATATCCTATACTCCGCCTACGCGCGAGGGATACGACTTTGTCGGTTGGACGTTTGACAAGGGAGGCGAAAACGCATTTGACGCAAGCAAGGCGGAAACTGCGTCGTTTACGCTGTACGCACAATGGAAGATAAAGACGTACACAGTCTATTTCTTCCTGTACGAAGGCGAGGATCCGATATCCACTCAAACCGTCAACTGGGGCGAGAGCGCACTTGCACCAAGCGAGGAAACGATTGCTCAAAACCTCAAAGTCGGCGATATCTTTGTCAAATGGACGGAGAGTTTTGACAACGTCAAGAGCGACGCTTACGTGTATGCGGAAGTGTCAAAAATCGAATGCACCGTCAAATTTACAGACGGCGAGAACGTCATCAAAACCGCAACCGGAACATTCGGCGACAAGATAACATTGCCGAGCGACAACGAGAACCCGACTAAGAACGGATATAAGTTTGCAGGTTGGTACGACGAGAAATGCAATCAAGCGACTGCCGAAACGACGTTTAGCGGCGACAAGACATACTATGCAAAGTGGACTATTGACGCTCCGCAACAGCCGACCGTAAATAAAGACTTTGAAATCACATACGGCGAGAAGGCAAACCTCACCGCCTCGATATCCGAGAAAATCGAGGGTATCGCTTATACTTACGAGTGGTTTGAAAACGGCGTGAGCATCGCAAAAGGCGAAAGTGCGAATATCGATAAACTCGGCGCGGGCGAGCATGTTATCAGATGCTCCGTAACCGCATCCGACGGCACTCAAACGAGCAACGCAAAGAGCGCGTTTGTGACCGTAACCGTGAAAAAAGCCACTTTAAGTGCGACAATTGCACAGATAAACATCACTTACGGTGATAATTTGCCTGTTTTGAGCGTTCAATATACGGGATTTAAGTATGACGACGACCAAAGCGCAATCGACACTGCGAACTTGCAATGGGATACCGCTTATACGCAGGCATCGGGCGTTGGCGAATATACTATAAGCGCAAGCGGTTTTGAATCGGACAAATACGACGTGAGCTTTGTGCAAAGCAAGATTGTCGTTGGCAAGAAAGACGTGACGGCAAAGAGCGCGCTTGCATTTGGCAAAAAATACGACGGCTCGACGCTATCAAAAACGTACTCTAACGAAAGTTTTGACGGCGTGCTTAACGGACACGTATTGAAACTTGTCCTCAAAACGTCGGCGAGCGGCGTGGGCGAATACAGTCTTGCGGATAACATGATTACAAGCACGCTCACAATCGTGGACGAAGAGGGAAAGAACGTTGCGGCAAATTATAACGTAACCTTCACCGCCACCGCATCAATCTCGCTTGCGACGATAAATAGCGATGATTACACCGTTCCTACACGCGAAGAGAATACGTTTACGTTTGACAATCAAAGCCACGGCGAGGCAGTCAAGAGCGACAACTTTGACGTTACGTACTCGCTCGAGCAAGACGGCGAATACACCGCTGCGCAACCGCACTTCACCGACGCAGGCGAATATACCGTTTACTACACGGTGTCACGCAAAAATTATAAGAGCGTAAGCGGCAGTTACGTCGTTACAATCAACAAGGTAAAGCTCGACATCACGATTAAGAATCAAGAAACCGTGTATGGCGAGGCATTCAGCTTTGACAAGACTTTGTATAGCGTAAGCGGCAACGACTATAATTTATTGTCGTACACGCTCGCGTGCGCGTACGAGGTCGGTAACCCTGTCGGCTCGTACCCGATCGTACTCACAATCGGCGCGAAGAGCGAGACGCGCAGCGACGCAACGCAAAACTTCGATATCACAATGAACAGCGCAACGCTCACCGTCAATAAAGTTGCATTGAGCGTTACGGTTAAGCCCGTATCCGTCACGTACGGCGAGACTCTTGCACTCGACATTAACGACCTCGTAACGGTAAGCGGGCTTTATAGCGCAGACGATATTGCAGACATCATCGCACTCACGACAGACTATGCGGCGGACAACAGGCACGTGGTAGGCGGCGAATATTACGTCAATTGCGCACTCAAGAACAACGACGGGAACTACACTCTCGCAGACGACAGCACGGTTAAGGCGCAAGTCACGGTGACAATGCGTGAAATTTCCGTCAAAATGAACAATATAACCGTGATTTACGGCGAAAAGCTCGGCAAATGCACGTTCACTATCACGGGTGGCTCTATCGTTGAAGGCGACGACGTAAACGAAGTTGTGATATGTCAAAGCGACTACTCTGCCGAAAACGGTAATTACACGCTCGTCGGACAGACGGAGATATCCGCAACAAGCGGCAACGGCAACTACACCGTAACGGCGGAAAGCGGAATAATCGAAATCACGAAGAGACCGACTATATTGAAATTGGATTCTGCAGGACAAACCCGTTTGCTCTATGGTAAAGATACAAGCAACTATTTTGCCAAAAACAATATGATTTTGAGCATCGACGATAAAAACGGTTTGGACGCTCCTATTGAGAAACGGCTCACCGTATCGGATAAGGACAACTACTCGTTCTCGCTTGTGCGCGGCAGATTCGGCACGGATCCCGAAGAGGTATACACTCCCGGCATGATCGGAAGTTTCGAACTTCGTGCAGTTCCGACAACAGACTACTTGAAGGAAAACTATGAATTTACCGTGACGTCGGCAGAAATCAAGGTTACCGCACGTCCGTTCACCCTTTCGATGACAAATAAATTTGCATATAAAGTGGGTGAAGTGGCAACGTTCGACATCGCAAGCGCAGCGACACCGCTCTACAACGGCGACGTTATCGAAGGCACGATTAGCACCATTACGGACAAAGTGGGCGTTTATACGTTTGAAGATAACGACAAGCAAGAAGATTTTGAGGCATTGTTCGTCATGAACGGCTTTAAGGTCACAAACAAAAACGGCGATGACGTAACGGCATACTACACGATATCCTACTCCTACTTCACCATCAATATAGAGATTGCCGAAATATCCATCGATCATAACGTGAACTCGCTTACGACGTTCTCGTATGACGGCACGGCTCATTGCGTGCAAGTGAAAAACATAGAAGAAGGCGCAAGCATCACGTATAGCGTTGACAATCAAAACTGGGGCGTGGTTGCACCCGCCTTCACAAACGCAGGCACATATACGGTGTACTACAAACTCAGCAAAACGATTGAGGGTATTGTCAATCCCATAACGTACGAGGACAGTTACACCGTAAAAATCGACAAAGCAAACGCATATATCAACCTCCGAAATCAAACGATGACGTTTGGCGACGCTCTTAATATCGACCAAACGGCATACACGGCGCAAGGTTTCTTCAACGGCGATGAAAAGCTCGTGACGGTTGAAATCTACGTAAGCAACTACGACGCAGAACACGTTGGCAGTTACAACGTCTGTGCAAACCTTACGTACAACGGCGGCAACTACAATTGCCATTGGAACGGCGCAGACTTGATTGTAAGCGCAAGGCAAGTCAAACTCGTGCAGAACGAAAACAGCAAATACACCGTCGTATACGGCAAGGAAGTCGGTGCGTTTGACAGTTATAAGATAGTTGACGACAACGGCAACGAATACGAGAGCGCAAGACAGTATATCGTTTTCTCGCACGTGTATAGCGTGGGTTGCGGCGTCGGAAGTTACGCTGTAAACGCAAGCGCAAAGGATAATAATTTCGCCTTGTGCAACTATGAAGTGGTGGATTGCGACATCAGCGTTGTAGTATTGCCTCGACCGATTGCAGTCAAGACAAAAAACGTGACGTCCATATACGGGCAAGAAATCAACCTCGCGTACGAGATTGTAAGCGGAACGCTTTACGACAACGATACGCTCGCAGCATATTTTGATTTTGACCAAAAGAACGTCGGAAATTACACCGTAACGCCGACATTCGACAGCCTTGACGAAACAAACAGAAATTACGACATAACAGCACAAAGCGGTGTTGTGACTATCACAAAAGCCACTTTAACCGTCAGTTTGAGCAGAACGCAGACCATTACGTACGGCGAGGCTATGCCGAGTTACGAATTTGCTTACTCGGGATTTGCATACAGCGAAACGGCTGCAGACTTTGAATTCCCGAACGCATATGCATGCGATTATAACAGCGCAAAACGTGCAGGTACGTTTGACGTGACGATAGTAAAATTCGTCTTGGATAACTATGACATCGCATACGTCAATTCAAAACTTATCGTCAACAAAGCAACTCTCAACCTTAATGCGGTTGCGCACGACGCAATCACGTACGGAGACGACGTTCCTACGGACTTTGCATACGAAGTATACGGATTTGTGAACGGCGACGACAAGAGTTTGCTCGATGGCAAAGCGACATTCACAACCAACTACACGAAGGGTGCGGACGCAAACGTCACCAAATACACCTTCAACGTGGTGTGCGAAGAACTTGACAACTACAGCGTAAATTACGGCAATGCGCAAACGCTTGTCGTGAACAAGGCAAACTACACCAAGGAACAAGTGGATGCGGCGCTTGCAAACGTCAATCTCACAGGCACGTACGAATACGGCAAAACGCTTGCCGCATATTCCCTCATGGGTACGGGCTTTGAGTGGGTGGATGCAAACAAACTTGTGACATGCGACAAGAACGACGCGGGTTATTCCGCAAGGTACTGCAAAGACAAGACCAACTACAACGTTTATACGGGTGTGGTAATCAAAATAACGCTTGCAAAAGTCAACGCTCAATTCCATTTTGACGGCGAATTTGGCGCAAGATGGACAGGCTCTGCAATCGACTATGCAGGTATAATCGCGGGTACGGCAAGCCCCGAGGGTGTGAGCGTGGCAAGCCTTGTGCGTGGCGTGCAAGGTTGGGATCCGACGTTCTCTTATTCCCTCATTGCTCCGACGGGCAAAACGCAAATGATTGACGGCGGCATCTACACCGTGCGTGTGAGCGCAAGCGAAACGACCAACTACAATGCGGCATATATCGATATTCCCTTCAGCGTATATGCAGCGCAACTCAATAGTGAATATTACACAGTTGAAGGCGCACTTGCAAAAGCAACGTCAGGAAAAACCGTATATCTCGTCGGCAATGCGTTTATATCCAAATCTGTTACAGTCCCGAGTGGTGTAACTCTAATTGTCGGTCTTAAAACTGCAAATTACTCAAAGACGGCAGGTTCTGTATCTGTTGATAACGATTACGTAGTAAGCGGCGAATCACCAATGACAACAGCAAGTTATGCTTGGAACTCGGTTGGAGCAGATTACACACTTACAATAAACAACGGTATTACTATTACGATTGGTGGCGGCAATATTATCGTTGCGGGACGTCTCGGTAGCACGACACTACCATTTGAGGGACACACTTCGGGTGCTTATAGCAAGATTGTAAACAATGGCAACATTGTATTGAACAGCGGCAAATTTGATGTTCGCGGTCTTGTAAACGGCAGCGGTCAGGCAACGTTTAATGGCGGCAACGTGTATAGCCCGTTTGTGGTGCGCGACTTCAAGGGCGGATCTTACACCGTCTATAAAGCATGGGATGCGGCTATGTTGATTGATAGTTGGACAAATCGTGTTGCTCCTTTTAGTGAATACGAAATGCCAAATATCCAATGCAACAGCCGATACTATTCTGGCTCAAAGCTCACGGGATATGCAGATTTGTGGGCAAGTGATAAACACAATACCACAACAATTGACGCAATCTCATCAAGCGGTATATTACAAATAACAAACGGAGGGTATATTGATAAATCGTATAATGCGTCAACTGAGGTAACAACTCTCACTTTCGTTGGAACGGCTACGATGGGATCTCTTGATATGGAAGTACAGGGTATAACTGCAAGTATGAGTAAGACATACTTCCCTATCCCTTGGACTTATAATATAAGTATAGGCAATGGAACTACGGCTACTACACTCAATGCAGGCTATAAATACAAAATAATGCCAGGCGCAATTATAACTGTAAGAACAAACGGCAAACTTTCTTCCACGGGTAACTTGATTGTATATAGTAATTTTACAGACACAAATAGTATTAGAGTATATCCCGTATCAAAAGGCAAGGCTGCAACACTTATAATTGACGGCGGAACGTTTGAGGCAACGGCATTCGGCGGTATTGTACAAGGCACAGGAAAAGGCGGAACTGCAAAAGTGACTAGCACACTTTCTGTAACTGCATACGAACACAATAATTCCAATAGATACAAAGTCACAGAGGCGGCTCGTCTTGCAGATGGTACGAGCATGACAAAAGGCACGACTTATACGCTGTAATAACGCAGATTGTGCGAGATATGAAAAACGGCTTTCAAGTGAAAGTCGTTTTTCTTTTTGGTTTATTTGATAATTCACGTTTGTGTTGCAATATGATTTGCAGGAACACGAATACAAGATACCTAAGTTAAGGAACATTAAAGATTGTGCGAGAGAGTGGAACAAACACCGAAAGACAGGCGACCGTTTTATACACGCCGATGAAATACGTGATTTTTTGAAAACGGACACGACGGTATTTAAGTATAAGTTCGGCAACAAGTGGATTGTAAACTACGACCAACTTTTGCCACACCTCAAGAAAATAAACCGTCGCGAAAGCAAAATGTGGAAAAAATATATGCAGTGTTTAGGCATAAAAAAGTCAGTCACTCCACGAAAAAAGTGACTGACGGCTGGCCTGCCTGATTGGAGTCGAACCAACGGCGTTCCGCTTAGGAG
>ERZ808286.235-NODE-235-length-40993-cov-4.710733_pt1 | contig 40993 bp, 39 predicted proteins | sample MGYA00521276_ERZ808286 | MGnify/ENA primary metagenome ERZ808286 (study PRJEB31516, sample SAMN03275607) | gut metagenome | biome: mammalia-associated habitat; material: feces | host: Papio cynocephalus | place: Kenya | collected 2012-08-01 ... | reverse complement strand
GCTGCGCCCACCAAAAAACGGCGGAAACCCTAGGTTTTCGCCCTTTTTTGTTTTCAATCCGTCAAACATAAAAAATCCGTCCGATATTGGACGGATTTTCTGTTTTTGTTCACGGGTTTGCGGATTCGGGGCCAGAAAAAAAAGAGGGTGCCGCGAACGACGCCCTTGAAAAATCAGCCTAAAAACAGCATGACTATTTCAATTAAAATTTTCAGCAGAGCCAAAAATTTTAACATGGCAACCCTCCATGCGGAAACATGACCGCGTTGGGAAGGAGCCAAAACAAAAACAGATTGACAACGTCAACCGTTTTTCCTATCCTAAAACCATGAGGTCGGAGTTAGGATATTAGCTCCTTCCAGGTTTTGGAAAAAGTCCGGTGTTTGCCCACCGGACTTTTCTTTTATACGCGGACTTGCGCGGGCGGACAAGAGATAAAGCGAAACGGAAAAGGTCGACCGGGGCGAAGCGGCGGCGCTCAGGCGTTCGGCTTGGTCTTCTTTTTGCTTTTCCAGACGATCAGAAAAACGGCGGACAGGATTAAAACGATGCCCGCCGCGATTTTCAGCGTCATCGCTTCGCCGAACAGCAGGACGCTGATGACGACGGCGGTCACGGGTTCCAGCGCGCCCAGAATGGCTGACAGGGTCGGACCGATCAGTTTGATCGTGATCGTCATCGTTTCCAGCGAAACGATCGTCGGAAACAGCGCGACGCCCAGCAGACACCCCCAGACGAACGGCGTGTCCGGTCGCGCGATGCGTTCCACTCCCGCCGCCAGATTGAACGCGAAAACGGAAATTCCGAACAGCATGACGTAAAACGTCAGCGTCGTGTACGGAATGTGGCGCAGGGCGGGCGTTTTTTTCAGCGCGACCATATACAGCGCGTAGCTCAGCGCCGACATCATCACCAGAAAGAATCCGTACATGTTCAGCGTTTCGCCGTCTTTGCCTTCGTAAAACATGGCGATGCCCGCCGTGGTCAAAACGATCGCGCCGACGGTGCGCAGGGACAGCTTTTCTTTGAAAAACACGGACATGATGATCGCGACCATGATCGGGTAGATGAACAGAATGGTCGAAGCGATGCCCGCGCCGATATAGTTGTAGCTCATGAACAGGGTCAGCGACGACATTGAAAAAACGACGCCGAGCGGGATCAGAAACAGCGCTTGTTTCGCCGAAACTTTCAGCGAATGTTTTTTGACGGCCGTCACCCACAGCCCGTACAGAATCAGCGCGAGCAGATAGCGGTAGAACAAAACGGAATTGACGCCGAAGCCCAGTTTGTACAGCGGCAGGGCAAACAGCGGGTTCGTGCCGTAGGCGCACGTCCCGACGACGCCCAGCATCACGCCTTTTGTTTTTCTGGTCATTTTAAAAATCCTTTGCGCAACGATGACATCAGCGCGGCAGGATAGGCGGAGCGGTCCGCAAAGTCAAGCGGAGAAAAAAGGCGAACGAAAACAGCCCGCTTCGCGGCGGGCTGTTTCGGTTTAAAGTGTTTTTTACAGAACGGGTTTGACGTCCCAGATGTCTTTGGCGTATTCGGCGATCGTGCGGTCGGACGAGAATTTGCCCGAATGCGCGACGTTCAAAATCGCTTTCTTGCCCCAAGACGCCTTGTTCAGGAAGTCTTTGGCGACCTGCGCCTGCGTATCGATGTACGAACCGACGTCCGACAGCAGCAGGTAGTAGTCCGCCCCCATGATGTTGTCGAAAATCGGCTGGAAGATGCCGGCTTCGCCGGGGCAGAACATGTCCGAACGCAACGCGTCCATAATGCGGCGGATACGCGTGTCGGCATTGTACAGATCCCACGGGTTGTGCGAATGTTCGTCGTGGATTTTCTTGACTTCCGGCGTCGTCAGCCCGAACAGGTAGAAGTTTTCGGGACCGACTTCGTCGCGGATTTCGACGTTCGCGCCGTCCAGCGTGCCGACCGTCAGCGCGCCGTTCAGCATGAATTTCATGTTGCCGGTGCCGGACGCTTCAAAGCCCGCGGTCGAAATCTGTTCCGACACGTCGGCGGCGGGGAACACGCGTTCCGCGATCGACACCTTGTAATCGGGAATGAAGACGACCTTCATCTGATCTTTGACGCGCGGATCGTTGTTGATGACCTTGGACAGGTTGTTGAACAGCTTGATCGTCAACTTCGCGAAGTCGTAAGACGGAGCCGCCTTGCCGCCCAAGATGAACGTGCGCGGGCTGGACAGCGACAGACCGTCTTCGGTGATCTGCAAATAGTTGTAGATGATGTTCAGCGCGTTCAGCAGCTGGCGTTTGTATTCGTGAATGCGTTTGACCTGAACGTCGAACAGGGAATCCGTGTCGACGATGTTGCCGGTCGTGTTCAGAATGATTTTCGCCAGTTTTTCCTTGTTGTCCTTTTTGATGCGGAAGAAGGAACGCACGAAATCGGAATCCGTCGCAAAAGGCGCGATTTTGACCAGCTGATCCAGATGCGTGATCCATTCGCGACCGATTTTCGACGAAATCAGGTCCGCCAGTTCGGGGTTCGCGCTCAACAGCCAGCGGCGCGGCGTGATGCCGTTCGTTTTGTTGTTGAAGCGTTCGGGCCACATTTCATAAAAGTCCGGCGCCAGATTTTTCTTGACCAGTTCCGAATGGATCGCCGCGACGCCGTTGATCGAATGCGAACCGACGATCGCCAGATTGCCCATGCGGACTTTTTTGGTGTCGCCTTCTTCGATGATGGACATGCGGGACAGCTTGCCGTTGTCGCCGGGGTACTTCGCCGCAACCTGTTTCATCAGATGGTCGTTGATGTCGTAGATGATCGCCAGATGACGCGGGCAGACCTTTTCCAACAGTTTGACCGACCAGCGTTCCAACGCTTCGGGCAACAGGGTGTGGTTGGTGTAGCCCATCGTCTTTTCCGTGATTTCCCACGCGGTGTCCCAATCCAGACCGTGAACGTCCATCAGCAGGCGCATCAATTCGGGAATCGCCAGCGTCGGGTGTGTGTCGTTCAGTTGGATCGCCGCTTTTTTCGGGAAATCGCGCAGATCCGTGTTCGTTTCCAGGAAACGGCGCATGATGTCGCTCAGCGCGCAGGAAACAAAGAAGTACTGCTGCAACAGGCGCAGTTCCTTGCCGGCTTCGACCGCGTCGGACGGGTACAGGACTTTGGAAATCGTTTCGGATTTGATTTTCTTTTCAACCGCCTTGATGTAGCCGCCGTCGTTGAACGTTTTGATGTCCAGTTCGCTGGACGACCGCGCGGAAAACAGGCGCAGATAGTTCACCGTTTTGCCGCCGAAGCCGACGATCGGCATGTCGTACGGAACGCCGACCAGCGTTTCGGTGTCGACCCAGTGCGGGCGGCGTTCGCCGTTGACTTCCTCGTAGACCAGACGACCGTACACGGGGACGTGGCAGATGCGGTCGGCGCGTTCGATCTGCCAGGGCGACGAACGGTCCAGCCACGAATCAGCCATTTCGCGCTGATAGCCGTTTTCAAAAACCTGTTTGAACAAGCCGAACTGATAGTTCAGACCGTAGCCGTAGCCGGGCAGACCCAGCGTCGCCATCGAATCGATGAAGCACGCCGCCAAACGACCCAGACCGCCGTTGCCCAGCGCCGGATCGTATTCGCAGTCGATCACGTCGCGCAGGGGAATGGGGTTGTCCAATTTGACCTGATCCAGCAAATCGTGAATGCCCAGATTGTCCAGATTGTTCACCAGCGAACGTCCCAGCAGGTATTCGACCGACAGGTAATAGACGCGTTTGGGGTTTTCGTGGGCGTATCTGTTCGCCGTTTCGTACATGCGGTCGACGGCGATTTCGCGCACCGCCAAAGCCAAAGCCGTGAACAAGTCTTCTTTCGAAGCCTCGCGCACCTGTTTGCACAGGGTGTATTTCATCAGGCGTTCGATTTTTTCGGCAATCATTTCCGCCGTCACCTTCGGCAGGGCGGGGGTGTTGCTTTGTGTCGTTTTATTCGTCACTTCATTCGTCCTTGTTGATAAAAATGGGTGTAGCGGTTGCATATCACATTTGCAAAGGAAGTGAAAGAAAAAATGAAATCCGCCCGCCCTTTTTGCCCGAAAGACGCGAAAACGAAACCGCTTCGACGCCGAAAACGGGCGCGAAAAGGCGATTTGACGGTATTTAACAAAAAAATCTTGCCGTTCTGTCCAAAATGATGTTATACACGGGGCGTGGATATGTTTACGGGGTGCCGGCGGCTGCCGGCGTCAAAGAGGATCACATGGCGGAAAGACAGACCGGACCCGAACAAGAGGGGTTTTACGACATTTTGCAAAACGGCGCGGGCGATTTGCTGATTTCGATTCGCGCGCGCGCCGGCGAACCCGACAATCCTCAGATCGTCTACGACGGCGGCAAGCACGCTTTGCTGTACCGTCAGCACGGTTTTTCCATCACGCTGGACTTTATCCACCCCGACGCCCGCGCTCCGTTGGCGCGCGCCGAATCGGTGCTGGTCGTCGAATTCGAAGGCGGCGAACTGGTGCGCGAATACGAAGTCCCCGTCAGATTCGTCAAAAAACTGCCCCTGTCGCCCGAAAATCTGCCCGCTTTGCCGCAATAAGCCCGCGCAAAAGCCGGATCGAAACGCGGACGGCGCGTGTTATCGTTGCGCCGCGCGCGCGTTTGGTGTAGAACCGTATCCATGGAAAACGCAACCCACGCCTATTTTTATTTGCTGACGTTCTTTTTCATCGCTTTGCTGGTCGGCAGGGCGGCGATGCGTTTCGGCGCGTTTCTGGGATCCCGCCTGTTTTCCGACCGGTCGCGCGAAAACGATGCCGGCGGGTACGCGGGCGGGTTCGCCGAACCGTCCGCCGCGACGGGAAAAATCCCCGCGCGGTTCGCTTTTATCGCGCTGCTGTTCGTTCTGTTCGTCGCCGAAGTGCTGTTGCTGCTGCCGTGGGTGACGGCTTTGCGGTTCGGCGACGCGCGGTCGCTGACGACGGCTTTGACCGCTTTGGCGTTTTGGGGCGCGGGTTATTTTTACGAATATAAGAAAGGGGCGGCGCAATGGCGGCGGTGATTGAAAAGGCGCGCGGCGTCGCCGTCGCTTTCCTGCGCGCGCAAGCGCGCCGGATCGTGTCCGGCGCGTCGCTGTCCGCGATGGGCGTGTCGACGGGGTGTTGCGCGTGTTCCGACGATTTCGGGGACGCGGGGCTTTCGACCGTTTTCAATCCGCGCCATGCCGACGTGCTGATCGTTTCGGGGGTGCTGAACGCCAAATCGGCGGCGGTCGCGCGCCGGATTTACGACCAGATGGACAGTCCCAAATACGTGATCGCTTTGGGCAACTGCGCGATCGGCGGCGGACCGTTCGCCGAATCCCCAGCCGTCCTGTCCGCGCGCGACGTTCTGCCCGTCGACGTCGAAGCCGCGGGCTGTCCCCCCGACGCCGCGGCGCTGAAAGCCGCCGTCCGTCTGCTGCGGGAAAAAATCAAAACGGGGGCGGCATGATTCCTTTTTTCAAAACGCCAGAAGAGTTCGGACAATACGTCTGTCTGCATTTCGCCAAGCAGGACATTCCCGAATGTTCGGCGGAAAACGGCGTGACCGCGCTGCGGGTGATCCGCGCCGCCCTGACGCGGGTTTTGCAATTTTTGCGCGACGATCCCGCTTGCCGCTTCGCCCAGCTGACGGACGCGTGCTGCGTGCATTATCCCGAACGGACGGACGGCTTTTTGCTGGTGTATCATTTGCTGAGTTTGACGACCGGTCGGCGGTTGCGGGTGGTTTGCGCAACGTCCGCCGACGTCGCCGTCGATTCCGTTTCGCCCGTTTTCCCGAACGCGGCGTGGTACGAACGCGAAATCCGCGAAATGTTCGGCGTGTCGTTTGAAAACCACCCCGATTTGCGCCGCCTGCTGACCGGCGACGGCGCGCGCGGATATCCTTTGCGCAAAGAGGCAAAGAGGGACGGCGTGCCGCCTGAACGCCTGACGGGCGTCGACATATCGGAGGACGGCGATGATTGATGCCGGCGGTTTTATGAACATCGCGCCCGAACCCGCCGCGGGGATCGGCATGTGCCGTCTGGTCGCGCAAACCGACGGGGAAACCGTCCGGCGCGTCGATCCGCACGTCGGTTTTTCGCACCGCGGGATTGAAAAGCTGGTCGAGAAAAAAAATCTGATCCAAGGCGCGGTTTTGGTTGAAAAGCTGAACGCCGCCGCGCCGTATTCGTGCGCCCACGCTTTTGTTTTGGCGGCGGAAAGGCTGATCGGGGCGACCGTGCCGAAACGCGCGTCCTTTATCCGCACCGCGATGGCGGAAGCCGGGCGCGTGACGTCGCATTTGCGCGCGATCGCCGATTTGGCGGCGGAAACGGGGACGGAAGCCGTCCGACCGGTCGCGCGCCGCGCCGCCGCTTTGATCCGGAACGCGGCGGACGCGCTGTGCGGCGGGTGTCCGCCGGCGGCTTTTATTCGCGTCGGCGGCGTCGGAAACGACTGGCGGGACGATTACGCCGCCGTTTGGGAAAAACTGCTGACTGTCGATTTGCCGCCTTTGCTGACCGAAATCGAAGATCTGCTGACCGAAAACGCCGTGTTCAAATCCCGCACGGTCGGCGTGGGCGTCGTCGACGCCGCGACCGCCGTCGCGCGGGGCTTTACGGGCGTGAATCTGCGCGCCTGCGGGGAAAAGCGGGATCTGCGCGCGGACGAACCGTACGAGGCGTACGCCGGACTGCCGTTTGACGTGCCGCTGAAAACGCGGGGCGACAGCTACGCGCGCTATCTGCTGCGGGTGTTCGAAATTTATCAGTCGATGGCGCTGATACGCAAAATAGCCGAAATTCTGCCCGCCGGCGAAACGATCGATCCCGAATACGACGTCGCGGGGACGGGGCTGACCGCTTTGTCGCGGCGGTACGGATTCTACGGGCGCGGAATCGACATTCCCGCGGGCGAAGTCTACGCCGCCGTCGAATCCCCGTCGGGCGAGTTCGGCGTCTTTATGGTCGGCGACGGATCGCCGAAGCCCTACCGCTGTCATTTCCGTTCGGCGGGCTTTCCCGTCATGCAGGCGCTGGACGGGCTGGTGGCGGGCGCGGATCTGGCGGACGCGCGGGTGATTCTGGCGTCGCTGGACATTAAAACGACCGAGGTGGACCGATGAGCCGTCTGCTGTTCGACAACGCGACCGAACAAGCGCAAAAACGCGCCGTCAAGGCTTTGGCGCGCCACCCCGCCGCGTGCGGGCGCTGCGTTCGGGCGGGGGCGTGCGAAATACAGGACTTTTGCGTTCAAAACAGACCGGACCTGCCCGATTTTCCCTATGCGCCGAAACTGCGCAAGCTGTCGGAACGCATTTCGGTCGAAGAGGGAAAGTGCGTCGGCTGCGGACGGTGCGCCGCCTTTTTAAAACAAATGGGGCAACCCGAAAACGGCGAAATGCCGCCCGTCGGCAAATACGACTTTCCACTGTCGGGCACTCTGATCGATTTGTGTCCTGCCGCCGCCCTGACGGACGCGACGCGGCGCGACGTCGTGCGCGAATGGGACATTGTCCGGCGCGACAGCGTCGACATCACCGACGGCGTCGGCGCGGAAATCGAAATCGGGACGCGCGGGACGGAAATCGTCCGCGTTCGGGCGAAAAACGACGGCGAAGTCATTTCGGACAGGGCGCGGTTCGGATACGCGCGTTACGGCGAAAACAGACTGGACAGCCCGTATGTCCGCGAAAACGGCAGACTGAAAAAGTGCGATTGGAAAACGGCTTTGACCGCCGTCGCCGAAAAAATGGCGGCGACCGCGCCCGAACGAATGGCGGGGCTGATCGGAAACGAAGCCGATTGCGAAAGCATGCTGGCGTTGCGCGACCTGTTCGCGTTGTTTCGCGCGCGGGCGATCGACGCGCGTCCGAACGGCGCCGCGGCGTATTTCGACGCGTCCAGCCGTCTGTTTCGTTTGTTCAACACGCCTTTTTCCTTTGTCGCCGAAGCGGACGCCCTGCTGTGCGTCGGCGCGCGTTTCGATGCCGAAGCCCCCGCGATCGGGCGGCTGATCCGCATGAACGACATGCCGAAAGCCTTTGTCGGCGACGCGCCAGATCTGCCTTACGACATCATTGAAAAATCAGCCGGAGCGTTGCAGAACGCGTTTGACGACACGGGCAAAATCGCCAAAATGCTCAAACGCGCCAAAAAGCCGATGATCGTCGTCGGCTTGCCCGTTCTGAACCGTCCCGACGCCCCCGCCGTAATGCGCCTGATTTTCGATTTGTGCCTGAAATACGGCGTCGTCCGGACGGACTGGAACGGCTACAACCTGCTGAACGGGCGGACGGGGTTCATCGGCGCGGCGGAGTTGGGACTGGTTCCGCCGGAACCGCTGATGCCGAAAATCAAAAGCGGCGCGTTCGATTTCGTTTATCTGCTGAACAGGGACGATTTCGACCGCGCGGACGCCCCCGGCGCCTTTGTCGCGTATCAGGGGATTTTCGCGTCCGAAGCGGCTAGAAAAGCCGACGTCGTCCTGCCGGCTTTGTCTTGTTTCGAAAAACGCGCGACCTATGTCAACATGGCGGGAAACGCGGCGGAAACGGCGCGCGCGACGCCGCCGTTCGGGCAGTCGCGCGAAGATTGGAAAATCCTGCGCGCCCTGTCGGAACTGACGCCTTTCGCGCCGCTGCCCTATGACGATTTGGCGGAGGTGCGCGACAGAATGGCGGGCGAAAACGTGATCTTTTATCACCGCGACGAAATCGCGCCCGCGGAAATCAAGCCGTTCGGCGTCGCGGGAACGGTTCTGAACACGCCCGTTTTTTCGGGAGGGGAGGCAAAATGAACGGTTTCCTGCAAACGCTGTGGCAAAACGAACTGCGCCCGTTCGCCGCGGAGCTTGCCCCCGTCGCGGGCATGATGTCGCGGGCGTGCGCGTATTGCCTCGTCCTGCTGCTGGCGGGCGGCGCCGTCGCCTGTCTGCGCGAATTCACGGCGGCTAAAATCGGCGCGCGTCCGTGCCGTTCGCCGCTGGCTTTGGCGCGCCGCGCCTGCCTGATGTTCGTCAAAGCCCCGAACGTTCCCGCCGCCGCGCCGCGGGGGCTGTACCTCGCCGCGCCGCTGTTCGCGGTCGTGTTCGCCCTGTTTTTCTTTTTCTTTCTGCCCGTCGGCGCGAACCGGCTGTGGCGTCCCGATTTCGGTTTGCTTTATCTGCTGTTCGCCGCGTCGTGCGGCGCGTACGCCGTGATCGCCGGCGCGTGGAGCGGGCAAACGCGCCTGTCGCTGTTCGGGGCGGTGCGCCAGATCGCGCAGAGCGTCGCTTTTCAACCCGTTCTGGCGGTCGTCGTGATGACGATTTTGATGACGGCGGGGGCGGGGGATTTGCATTCCGTCATCAAAGCGCAACGCAAGGTCTGGTTCGTTCTGCCCCATTTCCCCCTGTTCGTTCTGTATCTGGCGACCGTCGCCGCGACGATCGGCATCGCGCCGTTTTCCGCGCCGAAATCCGGACGGGGGCTCGCCGGCGGCGTTTTCGCCGGATACGGGGGCGCGCCGCTGTTGTTTTTCGAAACGGCGGACAACATTTTGCTCTTGCTGTTTTCGATGCTGGGGGCGGTGCTGTTTCTGGGCGGAACCCGACCCGTTTTTTGCGGCGGGGAAAGTCCGCTGTGGCTGATCGGAAAAACGGTCGCGCTGTTGGAGCTGTTTCTGGTCGCCGACGCGGTTCTGCCCGATTTGCGCACGGACAGGACGGTGGATTTGAATTTCAAGTTTTTCCTGCCGTTCGCGCTGTTTTGGCTGGCGGCGACGGCGGCTGTTCTGACGGCGGCGGAGGGCGCGCTATGATCAAAAGTCTGGCGACCGGCTTTTTCCGGTTGTTTAAAAAAAAGAAAAAATGCCGCGAACCGGCGGCGCGCCGTCCCGTCTTCGTCGCCGGAAACTGCGACGGGTGCGGGTTGTGCGCGCGCGTCTGCCCCGCCGCGGCGATCGCCGTTTCGGCGCGAATCGACGAAAAGGCTGTCGGTTTCGATCTGAAAAACGACAGGTGCGCCGCCTGCGCCCTGTGCGTCGAAGCCTGTCCCCGTCAGGCGTTGCTGTTCAAGGAGGCGTTCCCCGATGTACGCGGTTGAGTTTTACGTTTTCGCCCTGCTGGTGCTGACGGCGGCTTTTTTGTCCGTGACGGTCAAAGACGTTTTGTACGCGGCGTTCTGCCATGTGCAGGCGGCGGTCGCCGTCGCGGGGATTTTGGCGGGGCTGAACGCCAAATTCGTCAGTTTCGCCGTTCTGGCGATGTCGGCGGCGTCCGTTCTGGTGTTTCTGACGTTCGCTTTGATCGTGTTCGATCTGGGCGGCGCTAAAGCGTCCGCGCCCGCGTCGTCGATGAAGGTTCTGCCTTTTTTCTTCGTTTTGTCGGGCGTCGAAACGGCGTGGCTGCTGTTCAAGCCGCGCTGGGGCGCGGGCAGGGCGTCGAACGATTTTTCGCTGCCCGTTCTGGGGGATATTCTGTACGCCGATTACGGGGTGTGCGTGATTATGTTCGCGGTGCTGATCCTGTCGTGCATGGCGGGGCTGTCGGCTTTGCTGATTGAAAAAAGCAAACCGGAGGGAGGGGCGAAATGACCGTCGACGTTCCCGTCATTCTGACCGTCAGTTCCTTTCTGGTGTTTTTCGGGTTGTGGGGGGCTTTGCGCCGCCGCGGCGATTTGATGCGCGTTTTGCTGGCTTTGCAGCTGGTGTTTTTGGGGGCTTTGTTCAACTTTTCAATGGGAAGCGCGCTGTTCTTCGAACCGTCCGGACTGATTTTCGCGCTGTTCGCCGCCTGTTTGACGGGATTGCAGACCGCGTCGGCGATGGCGGTCTTTCTGTTGTGTTTCAAAAAGCACGGTCGCCTGTCCGACGACGGAAACGACGGGGAGTAGGGGAACATGGTCATTGCCGTATTGCTGCCGCTGATCGCCGCGCTGTATGTTTTTTCGGCGGCTTTTTTGAAAAAAAGGACGTTCGCCTGGGAAATCGGCACGGCGGCGGTCGCCGCGGCGTTTTTGAACATCGTGACGATGGCGTTCAACAACTACTTCGCCCGAACGATGTACGAAGCGACCCTGTCGCCGTTCCTGACGACGATCAAGGGCGACGCCTACGATTGGCGGCTGAAATTGGACACGACGGAAATCTTTTTGACGGTGTTCGTGTTTTTCTGCGCGCTGATGAGCATGCTGTTCGTCAAAGACCGTCTGCCGCAATCGAAAACAAACCGTTTCGTCGTTTTTCTGCTGGGGCTGGTGTCGTGTTTCGTCGTCGCGGTCGGCGCCGACAACATGTTTCAGTTTTTCGCGGGCTGGGAACTGTCCGCGGTATTCGCCTATCTGTCCGTGATGCTGTTTCACGAACAGCAAACGGTGCGGCTGGCGGGCGTGAATTTCCTGATTTGGCACGCCTTGGGCGACGTCGCGCTGTTTTGCGCGTGCTTTATGGTCGCCGGACGGACGGGCGGCTTTTACATGACGGATTTTTCCGCCGCGACCGTCGACGCGTTCGCCGGAACCGAATCGGTCGTTTTCGCCGTTCTGCTGGCGGCGGGCGCGGGGGCGAAGCTGTTGCTGACGCCGGCGAACGTGATGCCGCAAACGGCGGGGATCCCCGTTCCCGTTTTGTCGTTCGTCATGCCGACCGCGATGGGCGGGCTGGGCGTCTACGCTTTGTACGAGTTCTTTCCGTTCGTCGAAAACAGTCCCGCGGCGCGCGCGGTGTTCGCGGCGTGGGGGACGGCGTCGGCGTTCGCGGCTTTGTCGGGCGCGCTGGCGCGGACGAATATCAAAGCCGTGCTGATGAAGCTGTTGTCGGCGCAGTTCGGGTTCGTTCTGGCGGTGCTGGGCATTGTCGGGCGGGACGCGGCGTTTTGCGCCTACATCGCTTTGGTCACGCCGATGACCGGACTGTTTTTGTGCGCCGGCGCGCTGGTCCGCGCCCAAAACGGCGAAGAGGAACTGACCCGCATGGGCGGGCTGAGGCAAAAAATGCCGTTCGTGTTTTGGACGATGATTCTGCTGGCGTTGTGCTGCGTCGGCTTTCCCCATATCGGCAATTCGGGCGTCGTCGCGCAAACGCACGCCGTGATGCGCGGCAAAGGCGCGGCGGCGGGCGAGGCTGTTCTGACGCTGTATTCCGTTCTGCTGGCGTTCGTGTTCGCCCGCCTGATCGCGCGGGTGTTCGCCGGACGGACGAAAACGCCCGCCAATCTGGCTGAAATCGGACAGCCGTTGAAGACCGAAGCCCTGCCCATGACGGTTTTACTGCTGTTGTCGTTTTTCCAAAATCAAGTGTTCGAACGGTCCGTTCTGCCCGATCCGGCGGGGGCGTTCGGGGCGGACGTGTGGCTGTTGACGGCGGCGGGAGTGACGGGATTTTTCGCGGGATTCATGTGGTTTTCAAACCGCGAATGCGCGGCGGGAAACGCCGTGACGCGCTTTCTGGCGTCCGATTTCCGGCTGCCCGATCTGTACCGTCTGATCGCGCGGTCGGTTTTGGCGGCGGGGGATTTCTGCCAGCGGTTCGCGCAGGCGGAGCTGTTGACGGAAAAGCTGCCGCGCGCCCTGCGCAAGACGGGGGAAAAACTGCAAAAGATTCATTCGGGCGCGTCGTCCGGTTTTCTGACGTGGACGGTCGCGGGGCTGTTCGCGCTGATTTCCGGCTTGTTTTTGGCTTTGACGGTCGGAGGATAACGCCATGTACATTCTGCCTTCGGTCGTGTTGGGACTGCCTTTCGTCGGCGCGCTGTTTCTGTTGTTCGTTCGGGGCGGCGACCGCGCCGTTTCGAAAAACAGCCGGCACGTCGCGCTGCTGATCACCGTCAGCGTGTTCGGTCTGTCCCTGCTGGCTTTGGCTGCGGGCGGGGACATTTCGCCGACCCGCGCGGACTGGCGCACGGACGTCGACGCGCTGAGCATGTTCTTTGTCCTGCTGATTTCGTTCGTGACGGTTCCGGCTGTTTGCGTCGTGCGCCGCCATGTGCCGTTCGCCGTGCGCGAGTTCTGTTTTCTGGCTTTGACGGCGGAAGGTTTCATGCTGTCGGCGGTGTGCGCGCACGACATGTGGCGGTGCTTCGCGTTTTGGGAAGCCGCCGCCGTGCCGCTGTTCCTGATGGTCGCCGTGTGGGGGGCGGAAAAGCGCGTCTTTACGGCGTACAAGTTTTTCTTTTCCGATCTGGCGGGCGCGCTGTGCCTGATGCCCGCGCTGTGCTATCTGGAAAACAGGACGGGAACGTCCGGTTTCGCGGGCGTCGCGCGGATCGCTCTGTCCGCGCGGGAACAGGCGGGACTGGCGGTCGCTTTCATCGCCGCGCTGGCGTTCAAGGCGCCGCTGTTCCCGTTTCACGCGTGGCTGGGCGAAACGCAGGCGGAATCGCCCGCTCCGACGGGGATTTTGCTGTGCGGCGCGTTTTCAAAACTGACGTTCTACGCGTTTTTCCGGCTGGTTCTGCCCGTGACGGGCGCCGTTTTGCAGCCCGCCGCGCCGTATCTGATCTGCTGGGCGGCTTTTTCCGCGCTGTACGGGGCTTTGGTCGCGCTGAAACAGACGGAGATCAAAAAAATCGCGGGGTTCGCCCATTTGACGCAGGTCGGCTTTTTGACCGCGGGGGTGTTCTGTCTGTCCGTCGTCGCGCTGAAAAGCCTGCTGTTCCTGTGCGCGGCGCAGGGGCTGTCGCTGACGGCGTACCTGATGGCGGCGGGCGCGCTTTACGCGCGGTTCAAAGCGGCGCAAATCCGCAACCCGACGGGCGTGATGTCGCTGTTTCCGTATCTGGGAACGACCTTTTTCCTGTCGTGTCTGGCGGTGCTCGCCGTGCCGCCGCTGATGCCGTTCACGGGGCAGGTGCTGATTTTCGCCGCCGTTTTTTCGCGTTCCGCCGCCGCGGGGGCGATGCTGTTGTTTTCGGTCGCGCTGCTGTGCGCCGCGTTTTTCAGGCTGTTCACCCGTTTGATGTTCGGCGAGGCGGATATCGCGCCCGCCGTCGCGGACATGAGCTGGCGCGAAAAAACGGCGACGGTGCTGTTCGGGGCGGTGTTCGCGGCGCTGTCCGTCGTGCCCGATTTGGTGTTTTCTTTGGCGCAAAAAGCCGTCGGAGGGTAGAAAACAATGTTGACGATAAAGCCGCTGTTGCCTTTTCTGCCGGAAATTCTGGTGCTGTTCTTTACGGTCGCGTCGCTGATCGCGGGGGTGTGCGCCGTTCCCGCCAAAGCCCGAAAAACGGCGGAAAGAACGGTGTGTTTCGGATTTTGGACGGCTTTGGGCGCGCTGGCGTTCCTTCCCGTTTCGACGGGCGGCGCGCCGCTGTTCGTTCAGGACGCGTTCGCCGTTTCCGTAAAGCGGCTGATCGCGGCGGGCGCGCTGATAACGGCGGCGTTCGGGGCTGACTGGCTGAGATATAAAAAATATTCGCGTTTCGAATTCGCGCCGCTGTTGGGATTTTGCGTTTTCGGCATGATGCTGACCGTGTCGGCGCGGTCTTTTTTAACGCAGTTTCTGGGGATCGAGGCGGCGTCGTTTCCGCTGTTGTTTCTGACCGCCTACAAACGCCGCGGCGAACGGTCGACGCGCGCGGGGACGAAGTTCGCCGTGACGGAATTCGCCGGAACGGGACTTTACCTGTTCGGCGTCAGCGTGATTTTCGCGTGTTTCGGCACGGCTGATTTCGAACTGCTGGCAGCGGCGGACAAAACCCGAATCCTGCCCGCCGTTTTGTGGGGGCTGAGCTTCGTCGCCGCGGGGCTGGCGGTAAAGATCGGACTGGCGCCGTTCCATTTGTGGGCGCCCGACGTGTACGAGGGCGCGCCCGCCCCCGTCACCGCCGTTTTCGCCGTTCTGGCGCGGCTGTGCTTCGCCGCCGCTCTGGCGCGGATCGTCGCCGGACCGTTCGCGGATTTGGAACCCTGCCGCCGGTACGTTTTGGGCGTCATGGGGGTGCTGTCGGTCTTTATCGGCGGATTCGGCGCGGTCGTTCAAACGAACGTCAAGCGTTTGCTGGCGTACACCGTCGTCGTTCAGAACGGTTTTCTGGCGCAGGCTTTGGTCGCCGCCGATTTGAATCTGACGGCGCGCGTCATGTTCGCCGATTTCGCGCTGCTGGCGGGACTGTCGGCGATCATGCTGTCGATGCGCGTCGGCGACGATTTAAGCGAGGAATTGCGCGTTTTATCCGGACAGGGGCGTGTCAAGCCCGTGCGCGGCGCGCTGTTTTCCGCCGTTTTTCTGGGGCTGGCGGGCGTGCCGCCCTTCATCGGTTTCGAATCTAGGATCGCTTTGTTCAAAGCGGCGGCGGATCAGCCCGTTTTCGCCGTTTTGTCGGCGGCGGGCGGCGCGCTGGTCATGTATGTGTACTTGAAACTGATCCGCCAAATGTATATGGTGTCGGCGAAAGAGGAATTGTCCGCCGCGCCCGCGGCGTTGAAAACCGTCATTGTTTTGTCCGCGGCGGCGTCCGTCTTCGCCGCGGCGGGAGGCTGGAAATGATTTTGCCGCAAGGCTGGAAACTGATCGAAAAAACGGAAACGGACAGCACGAATCTGGACGTGAAAAAACTGCCCGCGGGGTCGGATAAAACCGCCGTCGTCGCCGATGTTCAATCGGGCGGGCGCGGTCGGCTGGGGCGTCCGTGGGTATCGCCCCGCGGAAACCTGTACATATCCCTGTGTTTGGAAAAAATTCCGCTGGCGATGGCGGGCATGTACAGCTTTCTGACCGCCATTTCGCTGGCGCAGGCGATGGAACGGCTGTGCCCCGGCATCGACGTCAAATGCAAATGGCCGAACGACCTGCTGGTCGGCGGCAAGAAAATTTCGGGCATTCTGTTGGAAACGGACGGCGTCGACAGGCTGATCGCGGGCGTCGGCGTCAACATCGTTTCCTTTCCCGAAACGGGCATGCTGTATCGGGCGACGTCGTTGAAAAACGAAGGGTTCGACGTCGCGCGCGACGAAATGGCGCAAGCTTTTTTGCTGTGTTTCGACTACTGGGACAACCGGCTGAAAACCGAAGGCGCCGCGCCTTTGCTGGACGCGTGGCGGGAAAGAGCCCGCGGCATCGGCGGTCCGATCAGCGTCAACCTGCCCGAAGGAACGGTTCGGGGAACTTTTTACGGGCTTGATAAAGACGGGTGTCTTCTGTTAAATAAAGACGGTGAAATCATAAGAATAACAGCCGGAGACGTTTTCTTCGGCGATCGTAAATAGAATTGGAAAGCGTTATTATGTCCGACGAAAAAACGGTTGAATACATCGACGTCCCCGATAAAGGTCTGTTTCTGGTGCCTTTGGGCGGGGTCGGCGAAATCGGTATGAACTTTTACCTGTACGCCTGCGACGGCGACTGGCTGGCGGTCGATTGCGGCGTCGGTTTTCCGGGCGACCGTCTGCCGGGGATCGACATGCTCTATCCCGATCCGGCGTTCGCCGAAAAAATCGCCCCGCGGCTGAAAGGGCTGGTGATCACCCACGCGCACGAAGACCACATCGGCGCCGTCGCGACGTTCTGGTCCGTTTTGCGCTGTCCCGTCTATGTGTCGGCTTTCGCCGCGGAAATGCTGGAAACCCGGCTGGACGAGGCGGGACTGCTGGGGCGCGTTCCCGTCCATGTGTTCGAATCGGGCGACATGCTGGAACTGGACCCGTTTGAAATCGAACTGGTCGAAATCAACCATTCGATTCCCGAAGCGTCGTCCCTGCTGATCAAAACGCCGCGCGGCAACGTGTTCCACACGGGCGACTGGCGTTTCGACGAGGATCCCGTCGTCGGCAAACCCGTCGATTACAAGGCTTTGTCCGCCCTGAAAAAGGAAAAAGTGCTGGCTTTGGTCGGCGATTCCACAAACGTGTTCGTCGAAGGCGACATTCCCAGCGAAACGCGGGTCAAGGAATCGCTGACGGAATTGTTCGCGAAATACAAGGGCAAACGCCTGATCGTGACGTGTTTCGCGTCGAACGTCGGGCGCATCGAAAGCATCGCCGAAGCCGCCGAGAAAAACGGGCGCACGGTGTGTCTGCTGGGGCGGTCGCTCTGGCGGGTCGAAGGCGCGGGGCGCGCGGCGGGGTATTTCCGCGGCGTCAACGTGTTCCTGACGGACGAGGAAGCCGCCGAACGCGATCCGTCCGAAGTTCTGTACCTTTGCACGGGGTGTCAGGGCGAACCGAAAGCGGCGCTGTCGAACATTTCCTACGGCACGGGGGCGGTCAAACCCGTCAAGGGCGACGTCGTCGTGTTTTCGTCGCGCGTGATCCCCGGCAACGAACAGGCGATCGCGAACATTCAAAACCGCTTTATCGCCAAAGGGATCGAGGTCGTCACCGCCAAAGACGCGCTGGTGCACGTTTCGGGGCATTCGGGGCGCAAGGATATGGCGAAAATGTACGAATTCGTCAAACCGAAAATCGCCGTTCCCGTCCACGGCGAGGCGGCGCACCTGTTCGAACACGCGGAACTGGCGCGCGCATGCGGAATCAAGGAAACCGTCATCATCAAAGACGGCGACGTTCTGCGGCTGGACGGCGAAGCCCCCGAAATCGTCGGCGAAGTGAAAACGGGCGTTTTGGCGCGCGATAAAAAACACATCATTCCTTTAAACGCGGGCGTCATCAAACAACGCCGCCACATGATCGAAGACGGCATGGTCGTCGCGACGGTCGTTTTGAACAAAAAGGGCGCGGTTCTGGGCGACGTGCAGTTTTCCGCCGCGGGGCTGATCGAGGCGGGCGATCCCGCTTTCGAAAAAATGAATCAGGGCGTCAAAGCCGCTTTGGAACTGTTGTCCGCGGACAAGCGCAAGGACGATCAGGCGATCGCCGACACGGTGAAATCCGCCGTGCGCAAGGTCGTGATGGAAACGCACGGACGCCGTCCGATGGTGGACACGCATTTGGTGCGGGTGTGACGGAAAGGGGGCGGAAAATGGGAAAATTCTTGATTTTCTGCCTGACGGTTTTATCAACGGCGGCGCGGGCGCAAAGCGTCGCCGTTTCCGTTTTTTCTGACGATTGCGCGCGGCTGACGCGGGGCGCGGATTACGTCGCGGGCGTTTCGACGACGGGGGCGCCCGTCGTTCCCGCCGATTTGAACGCCGTTCCCGTTTCGGAATTTGACGCTTTGACCGTTTATCTGGATTTAAAGCGGGACGTTTCCGGTTTTGAACAGGGGGCGCGCGTCGGATTTCCGTCCGTCGCGCGGGTCGAATTTAAAAACGGCGGCGTTTTTGTCAACGGCGTCAAGGTTTCTGAAAACGGACTGAAAGCTTTGGAAAAATCGTGCCGGACACAAGGCGAAAGACGGGCGTTTTAGACAAAAAACGGTTGACAATCGTCCGTTTGGTGTTATCCTTTTTTGCATGATTGCATTTTCAGGGGTGTGCCATGTCCGGATCGGTTGCCGAATTTATGGAAAAAGACGTTCAAAAATACGCTTGCGGCGAAAAGGCGCGGCAGGCGAAAAAGGTTTTGACCGCGGCGTTCACCGCTTCCGATTCCAAAAAACAAAAAGAGGAATCCGCCGAATTTGAACGCTTGATTGATCAGGTGATGAAAACGGACAAGGGGCGCGACACCCTGACCGAATTGTCCGAACTGGGCTATACGTTCGCGTTTGAAACGGGCGATTACGGCGGTTTTTGCGAACCGGTCAGTAAAAAAATCGTCGTCAATCCGACGTTCGGCGATGCCTATGCCATGCAGACGATCGTTCACGAAGGACAGCACGCGATCCAATCCGCGCACGAACCCGAAAACACGCCGAATGCCGAACAGATGACCGTCGCATCGTTGTTGCGCCGCGAACGCGCGATGGAGGCGGACGCCTGCGCCCACGAATCCGCGTTTATCTATCAGTGCCGCGATATTCTGCCCGAAGTATATGCCGAAGCCGAAAAGAACGATATGCCGATGTTCCGCGCTTTCGTCGCCGAAATGGACAAGTCGGGCGATGAAAAGAAAGCCATGCAGGTAAGTTTTCAGGCATGGTACGGCTATGATTACTTCCGTGATTTTTACGATGATGTGTATCGCAGGGAAATCGCGTTTTACGCCGGCGAAGGCAAGAAAAGCGGTCGCAAGGATATGTTTTGCAAAACCGTTCCCGCCAAAGATGTCGCGGATGCCTGCCTGTACAAAGGGAAGCCTTACGTTTCCGCCGATATGCTGATGACGGATCAGGCCTTTTCCGTTTTGAAAAAGGACAAGGCGACGTATATGAAAATTACGGCGGATTACGCCAAAACGGTCGGCGTAAAAGCCGATGAATCCGTTTGGGCGATGGCGGAACGCGACAAAACGGGCAAAATCACCCGCCCCGCGCAGCGCAAAGCGAACACGGCGGTCGCGGCGGCTTTGAATCAAAGCAAAGGACGCTGAAATGTTGGATTCGGTGAAAAAATTTTTGCAAGAACCCGTAAAAAAATACGCGTGCGGGGAAAAGGCGCGACAGACATTGCAAAACACGTTCACCGCGTCGTCCGCGGAAAAAGCCGCCGACGAACAAAAGTTGCTGACCAGCGTTTTGAATACGCTGAACAAAACGAACCGCGGGCGCGAAACGTTGGAAGCCCTGTCGGATCTGGGCTACAGAATCAAATTTCAGAATTTGGGCAAGCAGTTCGGCGGATATTGCAATTACGACGACCGTGTTATCGTGCTGAATCCGACGCGTTCCGAAAACTTTTTGGCGGTCGCCGTCGTGCACGAGGGACGGCACGGAATTCAGTTCGCTTCGGAAAAGGAAAACGCGCCGATTTTTGAACAGACGCGCGTCGCCGATATGTACAGAATGCGCAAAGCGATCGAAGCGGACGCCTGCGCGCATCAATCGGCGTTCGCTTACGAATGCAAAGACATCGCCCCTGAAGTCTATGCCGAGCAGAAGCGGGATTATCCGATGCTGACGGCGTATGAAACGGAACTGGAAAAGACGGGCGATAAAAAGAAAGCCATGCAGGCGGCATTCAAATCGTGGTACGATTTTCCGTACTATCGCGACCTGTACGATGAATACTACAAGGACAACGGCGTTAAAGCCATGGCGGAAATCGGCAAACGGCAAAAAGATCCGACGTTCTTTTCCAAAGACTACCCCGTCAAGGACGTTGTCGATTTGTGCCTGTATCGGGGAAAGCCGTACATGACGGCGGACTATTTGAATTCGGACAAACCGAATGCCCTGACCGCCGAAGCCAAAAAGGAAATCAAAGCCGTTTTGGCGGATTACGCCAAATCCGTCGCGGGGGCGAAGTTGGACGCGTCGGTTGATAAAATGGCGACGCGCGACAAGGACGGAAAAATCATTGAACCCGCGAAAATGCGGTCGTCCGCCGCCGTTTTGGCAAAATCCGCGCAGGGCAGGGGGCGTTGAATGACGGAACGAAAATCCGATTTCGAATGCCTGTCGAAACTGAACATGTCGCTGTTCGCGATGAATGGTTCCGACCGTGAAAACTTTGGCGAATTGTTGCGGACGGCCTATGACGCTCCGAAAGGCCGCGAAGTGATGAACGAGGTCGCGTTCAAAGGCTATACGTTCCTGTACGACGCGATGCCGGGATTGAACGGTGCGTGCGATTTTGAACAAAAAACGGTCAGGCTGGATTCCTTTCACCGCCAATCCGAACTCGCCCCAGTTTTGATTCACGAATGCGCGCACGTTTTGCAGGTTGACCGTTTGTGCGAAAAAACGGGCGCAAAAAACGCCGGCGACGTGATCAACGCGCTGAATGTCCGCGATTTTATCAAACTGAACCGCGCGTTCGAAGCCGACGCGTCCGCGCATCAAGCCGCCTACGCTTATCAGATGCGGGACAAAAATCCCGCTTTGTTTGAAAAGGAAATGGAATCGCCGATGACGCAGGTCTACGCTGCCGAAATGGAAAAATCCGGCGACGAATCCAAGGCGATGCGGGCGAGTTTTCAGGCGTGGTACGGATACAAAAAATATCAGGACGCCTATGAAAAACAGTTTCAGCCGCAGATTTTGCGCAACGCGGCGAAACGCGAACGGACGGGCGAAAAAACGGTTTCCCTTTCCAATCGGGATATTGCCGGTTTCTGCCGTTTTCAGGGAAAGCCCTATGTTTCGCCGGAATTTTTCGACCGCGCCGAAAGCTTGTCCGTGTCGCGCGAAATGAAAGACGCGCTGACCGCGACGGGGGACAAAACGGTCGCCGCTTTGCCCGTGCGCGGGGAAAAGCCCGCCCTTTCCCCCGCTGCTTTGTCAAAAGCGGTCGCGACGGCGCGCGGACGGTGATTTTTTCAAACTGACGACGCGGCGGGGAAAAGGGATGTCGATGCCGTTTTCCCCGAACGCCTTGTGCAGGCGGATCATCAATCCGCTTTGAACGTCCGCGCGTTCCAACACGTTTTCAACGCAGCAGTTCAGCTTGATCCCGACGGCGTTGTCGTCAAACGACGCGACGACGGCGGACGGGGGCGGCGTTTTTAAAACGCGGGGGTCTTTGCCGACCTCTTGCACAGCCAGTTTCAACACTTTGTCCAAATTCGCGCCGTAATCGACGCCGACGGACACCGTCAGCCGCCCCGTCGCGTCGGGGCGGGTGCGAATGACCGGCTCGCCCGACAAAATGTCCGCGTTCGGAATGACGATCAGCGATTTGTCGAACGATTCGACCTCGGTCGACCGAAGGCTGATTTTTTTGACGATGCCTTCCTTGTCGCCCAAAACGATCCAGTCGCCGACGGAAAACGGGTGTTCGAACAGCAGCAAAACGCCCGAAACGAAGTTGTTGGCGATGTTTTGCAATCCGAACCCCAATCCGACCGACAGCGCGCCGACAAAGATGCCCAGACTTTTGAAATTCACGCCCCAGACGGACAGGGCGATCAGCGCGGCGGCGCACAGGGCGGCGTACCGTCCCGCGGCGGAAACGGACGCGGCGGTGCCGACGTCCAGACGCAGGCGTTCGCTCAGTTTCGACCAGACCGCGCCGCCCAGCCTGCGCGCGGCGTACAGAAACGCCAGAAAGATCAGCAGAGCGCGGACGGTTTTGCGAACGGGAAAATCGAACGACGCGACGTAGGCGCGGAAATCCGTCCGCAGCGTTTCGTCCGAAAAACAGTACGCCAGAAACAAAACGACGATCAGAACCGGCGTCAGGCGTTCGGCGGCGGTGAAAAATTTTTTCGGCATGGCTTTTCCTTTCCGGAAAAGAATGACCGATTTTCAAACGCCCGACCAGCCGGATAAAAGGCTATACCCGATCTAAAAACGATTGCAGGATAAACGCCGCCGCGCCGGCGTCCAGTTTTTGTTTGCGTTTCTTGCGGCTCATGTCGTAGGCGTCGATCATGACGCGTTCGACGGCGGCGGAGGAATAGCGTTCGTCCTGAAAATAAACGGGTTTGCCGAAATGTTCCGCGATCTTTTCCGCCTGTTCCAGCGTGTAGCGCGCCTGCGTTCCGATTTGTCCGTCCGTTTGCAGGGGCAGACCGGAAACAAAGCCGCCGACGTCGCGCCCTTTCAACAGCTTTTCCAATTCGTCGAGGTCGTATCGAAAACTTTTGCGAAAAACGGTTTTCAGCGCCGTCGCCGTCAGCCACAGCGTGTCCGACACCGCGACGCCGATCGTTTTCGTCCCCATGTCCAGCCCGACCAGCGACGTGCCGCGCGGAACCGCGTCCAGAAACGCGGGCAGGGTTAAAAAATCGGGTTTCGAAATGGTTTCGGGCTTGCCGTTCGTCATCGTAAATGCTACTTTCACTGACAGTTTTTGTTTTTTAACAATACAGGAGCAAGTGAGCCTATGTCAATCGACAGGGATATGGTCAAAAGACTGGGGATTTTGTCGCGTCTGCGCATTCCCGAAGAAAACATGGACGAAATGGTCGGGGAACTGACCAAGATTCTGGGCTGGGTCGATCAGCTCAAAGACGTCGACACCGACGGTGTCCTGCCGATGAATTCGGTCGTCGAAGACATGCCGCTGCGCGAACGCGCGGACGAAATCACCGACGGCGGAATCCGCGATGAAATTCTGGCGAACGCCCCCGAAGAAATGGACGGCTATTTCCTTGTCCCCAAAGTTGTGGAGTAAATCATGACCGACTTAGTTGAATTGACAGTCGCCGAAGCTTTGGACGGCTTGGCGAAAAAAGAATTTACCGCCGTCGAACTGACGCGGGCGCATTTAAAGGAAATGGAACGGGCGCGCGAATTGAACGCCTATGTTCTGGAAACGCCCGAAATCGCGCTGGAACGCGCCGCAAAATCCGATAAACGCCGCGCCGAAGGCAAAGCCGGCAAAATGGACGGCATTCCAGTCGGCATGAAGGATCTGTATTGCACCAAAGGCGTGCGCACGACGGCGTGCTCGCATATCCTCGACGGTTTCGTTCCGCCCTATGAATCCACGGTTTCCCAAAAGCTGGAGGACGCGGGGTCGGTGATGCTGGGCAAAACCAACATGGACGAATTCGCGATGGGCACGGCGAACCTGACCAGTTATTACGGCGCGGTGCGCAATCCGTACAAGGATAAAACGAATCCCGACAAATTCCTGATCCCCGGCGGGTCGTCCGGCGGTTCCGCGGCGGCCGTCGCGGCGGGGCTGTGCATGGCGGCGACGGGGTCGGACACGGGCGGTTCGATCCGCACGCCGGCGTCGTTCTGCGGCATCGTCGGGTGCAAACCGACCTACGGTCGCTGCTCGCGCTGGGGCATGGTGGCGTTCGCGTCTTCGCTGGATCAGGCGGGAACGATGACCCGCACCGTGCGCGACACCGCGATCATGCTGGGCGCGATGGCGGGATTCGATCCGAAGGATTCCACGTCGATGGACGTTCCCGTTCCCGATTATGAAAAGGCTTTGACCGGCGACGTCAAAGGGTTGCGGATCGGCATTCCCCGCGAATACAACCCCGACAAGGGGCTGAACGCCGACGTGCGCCACGTTTGGGAAAAAACGGCGCAGAAACTGCGTGAAGCGGGCGCGGAAATCGTCGACATCTCCCTGCCGTCCACGCAGTACGCCTTGCCGACCTATTACCTGATCGCGCCGGCGGAAGCGTCGTCGAACCTCGCCCGTTACGACGGGGTGAAGTACGGTTTGCGCGTCGACGGCAAATCGCTGGACGAAATGTACACGAACACCCGCACCGCCGGTTTCGGCAAGGAAGTCAAGCGCCGCATCATGATCGGCACCTGCATTCTGCTGGAGGGTTATTACGAAACCTGCTATCTGAAAGCGCAGAAGGTTCGCCGTCTGCTGTGCCGCGAATTCGCCGAAGCCTATGAAAAGGTCGACGTCATTCTGGCGCCCGCCGCGCCGGAAACCGCGTTCGGCAAAGACGACGACAGCACGAGCGATCCTTTGAAAATGCAGTTGTACGACGTGTTCACCGTTCCGTCGTCGCTGGCGGGTCTGCCGTCCGTCTGCGTTCCCGCCGGAACGTCCGAAGTCAACGGCTTGCCCATCGGGTTGCAGGTCATCGGCAACAGTTTTCAGGAAGAAACGATTTTGCGGGTCGCGGGCGCGATCGAATCCATGTCCGGCATGCCGGTTCGCCCCCTGCGCGTAGGAGGAAAATAAGATGTCTTATATCATTAAAGGTGAAACGGGCGACTGGGAAATCGTCGTCGGGCTGGAAGTCCACTGCGAAGTCATTTCCAAAGCCAAGCTGTTTTCCGGCGCGGCGACCGCTTTCGGCGCCGAACCGAACACGCAGGTCAGCTTCGTCGACGCGGGATTCCCCGGAATGTTGCCCGTCATCAACCACGAATGCGTGGAACAGGCGGTGCGCACGGGTTTCGGGCTGAACGCGACGATTAACAAAAAATCCATCTTCGCCCGCAAAAACTACTATTACGCGGATCTGCCCAACGGCTATCAGATTTCGCAGTCCGACCACCCGATCATTTCCGACGGGTATATCGACGTCGATTTGGAAAACGGCGAAACGCGCCGCATCGGCATCGAACGTCTGCATCTGGAACAGGACGCGGGCAAGCTGATTCACGACCAGCACCCCAGCAAATCGTTCGTCGATTTGAACCGCGCGGGCGTCGCGCTGATGGAAATCGTGTCCCGTCCCGACATTCGTTCGCCCGAGGAAGCCGGCGCTTACTTGCGCAAACTGCGTTCGATCGTGCGCTACATCGGGTCTTGCGACGGCAATATGGACGAAGGGTCGATGCGTTGCGACGCGAACGTTTCCGTGCGCCGCCCCGGCGAACCGTTCGGTACGCGCGCCGAAATCAAAAACGTCAACTCGATCCGTTTCGTGATGCAGGCGATCGAATACGAAGCCATGCGTCAAGTCGAACTGATCGAAAGCGGCGGTTGCGTCGTTCAGGAAACGCGCAAATTCGATTCCGTCAAGGGCGAAACGAAGTCCATGCGGTCGAAAGAAACGGCGGTCGATTACCGTTATTTCTACGATCCCGACCTGATTCCGCTGATTTTAAGCGACGAAATGATCGAACGTCTGCGCCGCGAAATGCCGGAATTGCCGGACGCGAAGAAAAAACGCTTTACCGAGGAATACGGTTTGCCCGCCTACGACGCCGGACAACTGGTCGCGGAAAAGGACATCGCCGCGTATTTCGAAGCCGCGGCGAAAGGGCATGACGCGAAAAAAGTCGCCAACTACATCATGGGCGATTTGTTTGCCGTTTTGAACAAACTGGGCAAATCCATTTCCGACAGTCCCGTGAAGCCCGAAAATCTGGGACGCATGGTCGATTTGATCAACGACGGCACGATTTCTTCGCGTATTGCGAAGGACGTGTTCGCCTTTATGGTCGAAGAAGGCAAATCCCCCGACGAAATCGTCGCGGAAAAGGGGTTGAAGCAGGTTACGGACACGTCCGCGATCGAAAAGATGATCGACGACGTGATCGCCGCCAATCCCGACAAGGTCGCCGAATACAAAGGCGGCAAGGAAAAATTGCTGGGGTGGTTCGTCGGCCAGACGATGCGCGCGTCGCAGGGCAAGGCAAATCCCGCCATGTTGAACCAGCTGGTGAAACAGAAACTGGACGCGTAACGCCGCAAACGGTCCGCGCGGGCGCGAAACCCGCGCGGATAAAACGGAAAGGAAAAGGCGATGGCTGAAAAAGAGGGATTGTACGACGTCGTGCAGAACAAGGACGGCGAACTGCTGTTTTGCATTCGGGCGCGCACGGGCAACCCCGACCACCCGCGTTTTTTCTTTGACGGCGTGGAAACGGGATTGCTGATGCGCGACGGAAAACGCGCTATTTTGCTGGAATACCTGTCGCCGCTGGCGCTGGCTTCGCTGCAAAAGGAAGACAAGGTTCTGGTCGCCGAAATTTTGGACGACGAACTGGAACACGAATACTACGCGCCGGTCAGCAAAGTGCGCAAGTTGCCGGTTTAAAATGGCTTTTGATAAAATTGAAACGGGCGGGAACGGCGATGTTTCCGCCTTTCGCGTTTCGGGCAAAAAACTTGCGAAGCGGGGAAAACGCGCGGATACGCCATGGCGGGCGTTTTGGCGCACGAACTGCATCATTTTGAACAGCACCGGCGGATGGAATGGAGGAATCTGTCCGTGAACGCGGCGGAGCAGATTTTCGTCGAACGCATCGGCAAAGCCGCCGCGGACACTGCGTGTTATCAGTATTTATATGATGTCAAAGACAATCCCGATGCCAAAGAAGCGGTCGAAAACGCCCGCAGTCCTTGGGCGCTGGGTGGTCGGCAATATTTCAACGCCAAAGCGGCGGGCAAATCCGAAGGGGAATGTGTCCTTGACGCAATGGGCGGGTATGCTTCCTCGGTGTCCAATGCGGAAAGCTATGCGAAAAATTATCACAGGGGACTGTTTTCGCTTCAACAGGATAAAATAGATTATTGGGTCGATGAATGCGATCCTGCGGAAATGGACGGCAACCAAAAATTTGGGGTGGAAAAGTGCCTTTCCGACGCGGCGCGGACGGGGGAAAAGGTTGACGAGGTTTCCTGTTTCAAACGGCTGACGACGGGGCTGATGTCCGAATTGCCCGCCGTTGAAAAAGCAAAAACCGAGCCAAAAACGCCGCGGGACATCAATGCGGACTGTCTGGCGGCGGGCGACGACGGCACGGCTTTGCGTCTGCTGTGGCAAAAGGAAAACAATGCTTTCCGCGCGAAAGTGTCCGGATTGTACGGTCAATTCAAGCAAAACGAAGCTGCCGCCCGCGACGACGTTAAAAACAAAAAGGAAGCGGAACGCGGTAAAAACGCGGCGCTCGGTGCTTTGGAAAACGTGGGGCGAACCGCCGGTTTGATGCGGAGCGTCGTCGACGATTGGGCGGCGATTGATCCCGCCGGATTTGACAAAAACGGCTGTCCGCCGCGCGGCAAGAGGCGGACAAGGCTTTCGCCGACAGGACGGACGCGGAACGCAAGCCCGACCGGTTGAAACGGGCGTTGAACGCCGAATGTCAAAAGTTGCGCGACGCGATGTCCAAGGATTTCGAAATCAAAACCGGAAAAATGCCGCGCGCGCGGCAAACGCGGGACGACGCGGCGGAACAAGCAAACGAACCGAAATCGCGGGGCGATGCGTCTTTGCAAAGCAGGCTTGCGGCGAATAAAACGGGGCTGATGCGAAAGTTGCAAAACCAAAGGGCGCGGCGACCGGACGAGCGGGCGGCGCGAAACGCGGGCGAATCCCGATAAAAAACAAAGGGGAACGTTTTTTTCGTCTTCGCGTTTCCGGACAAAAAACTTGTACGGGGCTGTGAAAAAAGATATTCTGTAAAAAAAGGAGTGCTCATGTCCGGTATGCTTGATTCAAAATTTCAAAACCCGTCGCCGCAGGCGCGGTCCGCGGCGGCTGTCCGCGTTGTCAGCGATGAAAACGACGCGAACAGGTATCGCGTCTTTTTCGGCAAAGGCGCGGACGATTATTTCAACGTGGCGGGAACGTCCGAAGACGCCGAATTTTTGGCGGGGACGATGGAATGTCTGGCGAAAAGTCCGAAAGCGTTGGAAAAAATCAGATCCGTTCCCGCCGCGGAACGCCCGACGCTGAAAAGCCAGATGCTGTCGAACGGGTGGGGCGGATTCTTTTGCGCCGGCGACAATTCCGTCATTATGGGAAAAAATTGCGGAAACGGTTTCGGATCGGCGGGACTGTTTATGCACGAGTTTCACCATTTCAAGCAAAGCCGCGTCGGGAATTGGATGAACGTGCCGACCAATCTGCCCGACCAAATGCTGGTGGAACGCATGGGCGAAGCCGCCGCGGAAGTGGCGAATTTCCAATTTTTTAACGACGTCCGGCATTTGCCGGAAGCCAAAGCCGATTTCGACGTGATGACGGCGCATCGCCCCGGATTCAAGGACTACATTCAGGCGGTCGACGCCGGCAAGGACGAATCCGAATGCGTCTTAGCCGGCATGCGCGGATACGCCGCCAACCATTATCTGGCGGACAAATACGCGAAACAGTATCACACGATGCCGTTCAGTCTGGAAAAGGACAATAAAAATCTGATGGATTTCAAACCGTCCGAACACGACGGCATTGCGCAGATGATGAACGAAATGCAGATTCAAGCCCTGTTTCCGTCGGGGAACGACGTTGACGAAACCGCTTATTTCAAAATGGTGACGGTCGGGCTGATGTCCGAACTGCCGCCGGACGACAAGATCAAGCGGGAAATGCGATCGGACGATTTCGCCTATATCAGCGATTCAACCTACAAACTGATGAAATCCGCGCAGGATCAATGCGAAGCTTGCGGTTCGCTGACGGCGAAGCTGTCGCCGGAGGGCAGAGCCGTTCTGGCGCCGCACGGGCTGTACCATGACGGCGCGGCGTATGAAAAATCGATCACGCCTCCGCCGCCCCCGCCGATGAACGGGAACGGCGTTCAAATGCCGCCGCCGATCGACGGCAAAGTGTCGCCTCCGCCGCCCGTGGACGAAAACGGCAAGCCCTTGCCGCCGCCGATGCCGTCTTTGCAGGCGAAACTGGCGGCGATGGCGCCGAAACAGGGACTGATGTCGCGGTTGCGGGCGCAAACGCGGGAAAAACCGGTCGCGCCGGCGAAAAACGCGGTCGCGCGCGAGATGAAGCGAAAAGGAAACTCCAGATGACGAAATTAAGCGACAAGTCTTTGGTTAAACGGTTTGCCAAGGGGGCGGCGGTCACGGTCGATTTGGGCGGCACGCCCGAAAATTCGAAAGTGAACGAAAAACTGCGCGCGTCCATTTTGCGCGATCCGGAAAAGAAAATGTCCGAAGCCGAACGCGTGTCGTCCCATTTGTCCGAAGCGATGCTGCACCGTTAAGGCGCGGCGGCGACAAAAACGGCGGCAAACGTTTTTTTTAAGTTGACGGCGGGCGAAACTTTCGCTAGAACAGAAATCGCGCCGGAGGGCGGGCAGGACGGTAATGCAGCGGATTGCTAATCCGTACACGGGGTTAAAGCCGTGAGTGGGTTCGACTCCCACGCCCTCCGCCATTTTGCAAAATCTCCCGTTGTTTTCAACGGGGGATTTTTGTTTTTGCAGATTGTCGATTTTTGAATCGAGTGAAGCCGCAGAGCCGTGTCCAGCGTTATTTCAAATATCGCGCGGTTGCGCAGATTGTTGTTTTCACTAAAATCGTCAAAAAAGATTTCCCGTAAGTTTTCAGGCAGCCGGGGTGGAAAATAACCATTTTTGCAATATGGAAGAAAATTTTTCAAAGCTATTCCGCTCTTGCGTCACAATCGTTTGATCATATACTATTGATTCATGCATATTCGGAGGGAACTTTGTGCACACCGGAAGAACAGGCGCGGCAAATCATTGACGACCGGTTGATAAAATCGGGCTGGATCATTCAAGACAGGGCGGATTTCGACCGCACCGCCGCCGTCGGCGTCGCCGTGCGCGAATTTATGATGCGCGACGGGACGGAGGCGGACTATCTGCTGTTTGTCAACGGCAAAGCCGCCGGCGTGATCGAAGCCAAAAAATCCGGCGTACCGCTCAGCGGCGTTGAAAATCAATCCGCCGCATACGCCGCCGCTTTGCCCGATTATGTGAAAAAGGCGACCGATTTTCTGCCCTTCGTTTACGAAGCGACGGATACGGAAACATGGTTCACGGATTACCGCGACCATACCCCGCGCGCCCGCCGCGTGTTTTCCTTTCACCGTCCCGAAACGCTGGCGGCGGAACTGGCGCAAGAAACGACTTTACGCAACCGTTTGCAAACCATGCCGCCGCTGAATAAAATCGGGTTGCGCCAATGCCAAATCGAAGCGATAACGGGACTGGAAACGTCTTTGGCGAAAGGACAGCCGCGCTCCCTGATTCAAATGGCGACGGGCGCGGGCAAGACTTTTACCGCCTGCAACTTTGTTTATCGCCTGATCAAACACGCCAAAGCCAAACGCGTTTTGTTTCTGGTCGATCGCAACAATTTGGGCGCGCAGACGAAAAAAGAGTTTTCAAACTTCTACCTGAACGACGAAAACCGCCTTTTCACGGACGCTTATATTGTTCAGCATATGCAGCACAACACGGTTGACAAGGATGCGAAAGTCGTCATCACGACCATTCAGCGGCTGTATTCCATGCTGCGCGGCGAAGCGGATTACGATTCGGCGAACGAAGACGTTTCTGCCTACGAATTGGGGGCTTTGGGCAAGCCCGCAACTATCGAATACAACCGCGATTTGCCGCCGGAGTTTTTCGATTTCATCGTCACGGACGAATGTCACCGCAGCATTTACGGCGATTGGCGGCAGGTGCTGGAATATTTCGACGCGTTCACCGTCGGATTGACCGCCACGCCGTCAAAAATGACGCTGGGCTACTTTAACCAAAACATCGTCGCCGAATATCCTTATGAAAGGTCTGTCATCGACGGCGTGAACGTCGATTACGAGGTTTTGCGAATCCGCACGAAAATCACGGAACAGGGCGGCACAATCACGCATGATTTCCCCGTGCTGCAAAGGGATAAGAAGACGCGCAGGGAAACCTACCGGCAGATTGACGACGACATCGCATACACCCCGAACCAGCTTGACCGTTCCGTTATGGCGCCGAACCAGATTCGCGCGATCATTCAGTGCTACAAGGACACTTTGTGGACGGAGCTGTTTCCGAACCGCGATCCGACATGGGTGCCGAAAACGCTGATTTTCGCCAAGGACGACAACCATGCCGAGGAAATCGTCCGCATCACCCGCGAAGTGTTCGGCAAAGACAACTCGTTTTGCAAAAAGATCACTTATAACGTGTCGGGTGAAAAGCCGTCGGATTTGATCAACGAGTTCAGAACGTCGCCGGCTTTGCGCGTCGCGGTCACGGTAGATATGATCGCGACGGGAACGGACATCAAACCGCTGGAAGTTTTGATTTTCATGCGCGATGTGCATTCCGAACTGTATTACGAGCAAATGAAAGGGCGCGGCGTGCGTTCCGTGTCCGACACGGATTTGCGATCGGTCACGCCGAACGCGCGGGCGAAAACGCGCTTTTTCCTGATTGACGCCGTCGGCGTGACGGAATCGAACAAGTCCGCCGCGCAGCCTTTGGAACGCAAACGCGCCGTCCCGCTGAAAAAGCTGGCGGAACAGCTGGCGCAGGGCAAGGACGACGACGACACGCTTGATTCCGTCGCCGTGCGGTTGGTGAAGATTCAATCCCGACTGGAACGCGCGGATGTCGAACGGGTCAAGGCGGCGGCAAACGGCAAGGATTTGGTGCAAATAGCGCGGGAAATGACCGCCGCGGCGGACGCGGATTTTCAGGCGGGCAAGACGGACGCGGAAATCGAAGCGGCGAAGCAGGAAGCGGTCAAACCCTTTAATTCGCCCGCTTTCCGTCAAACATTGCTGGATTTGGCGTCGAAGTCCGTTTTGTATATCGACTTCGCCCCCGATGAAGTGCTGACCGCGCCCGTCGTCGGCACGCAAAGGGCGCAGGACACGGTGAAAAACTTCCGCGATTTCATCGAAGCGAACAAGGACGAAATCACCGCGCTGCAAATCATTTTCAACCGATCGCACGCGCAAAAAACACTGACCTTTGAAGCGATAAAAGACCTGTCGGACAAAATGGCGGCGGCGCGTCCCCCGCTGGATTTGGCGGGCGTCTGGAACGCCTATGCCGACATTGAACGGGACAAGGTCAAACGCGTGACCAATCCCGCGCGGTTGCTGACGAATTTGGTGCAGCTGGTGCGCTTCGCGATCGGCGCGGACGAAACGCTGAACGAGTTTGACACGGCGGCGGAACAAAGATTTAATCTGTGGCTGGGGCGGCAAAAGAAACGGGGCGTCGAATTTACGGCGGAACAAACGCAATGGCTGCAAATGATTAAAACGCAAATCATCGAAAACGCCGCCATTTCAACCGCGGACGTGCAGGAAATCTTCGCCGACCGCGGCGGTCTGTTCAAAGCCAGACAAGTCTTCGGCAATCAGCTGAACGACATTCTGACCGATCTGTCGGCAACATTGATGGGGTAAGATATGAAAATTGAAAATAAAAAAGATTTAGCCAATTATTTTATTGAAAATGGTTTCGATATAGAACTTCCTGATTTTAATGAAAATATTTTTGATTTTAATCTATATTATAAAAAATATGAGCAATCTATTATTGCCCCCGTAGCCCATATTTGTATTGAGTATCAGCAGACTATCTATAAAATATTCTGCATTATTAAATATGGTACAGATGATATCAGAAAATTATCAAAAGAAGAAAAAGACAGATTAGAAGTCGTTTTTTCTGTAAAGAAGGGATCTTCTAATATATTAAATATACTACCTGATTTTAAAGATTTAATAGAGACTCTCCCTCCAAATTATAAATGCTTCTTAATTGCATTATTAATTATAGCGACAACTGGATATTTTTCCTTAACAGCCCTTTTAAAATATAAAGAAAAAATCAAAATGAAAGAGCTTGATTTAAAAGAAAAAGAACTTGATTTAGAAGCCCAAAAAAATAAAAATATGCACGAAACAATACGTTTATTAATAGAAAAGTTATTAGAATTAAAGGATTTTTACCCGTTTTTATCAAACGCTTTAAACGAATTATATTTTTATCAAAAATCAACCATATCAAACATAATTGATATGAAAGAAGACGTTATTTTTAATTCAGAACAAGAAAAAATACCATTACTAAAAAAATATAGAAAAGATATATCCGCGTTAGAAAGACAAGAAGAAAAAATTACAAAACAATTAACTGATAAATTCCAATTAATTTCAATTAACGCCACGACACCTTACTTTGTAAAATTAAAAAATGACACTTATGGATATTTAGATGTTTATTATGATTCTAAAAGTATGCCTCAAAAACAAGCGAAGCAATGTGGTAAATGCATAGTCCAACAAAAGAATGTATATATAGAGGCAACTTTAAATGTTGTCATAAGAAAAAATAAAATAAAAAAAGCATTCCTCTCAAAAATTATAAAGGTATCTGAAAAAAATGACTAATCTTCCTGAAAATTGGTGTATCTGCTGTCTATCAGAAATAGCATCCCTCATCAGAGGGGTATCATATGATAAATCTGATTTAGGAATAGAAGATAGTACACATATATGTCTTTTGCGTGCAAACAATATTCAAGACGGAAATATCATCTATGATGACGTTCAACATGTTTCTTCTTCTGTAATTGACTCGCTCCAAAATATGAAAAAATTTGATATTTTGATAGCGATGTCAAGCGGAAGTAAAAATCTTGTTGGAAAGACGGCTCAATATTTACGTAATGAACGAGATATAACCTTTGGGGCTTTTTGTTCTGTTGTTCGACCTGATAAAAATATCAATCCGATTTTTCTTGGAAAATTTTTTCAAACAAACACTTATAGAAAAATCGTATCTGGCATATCAAAAGGCGTAAATATCAACAATCTAAAAAATTCACATATCAATAACCTATCTATTCCCTTTCCTCCGTTGGCGGAGCAGGGGCGGATTGTGGCGAAAATTGAAGAGTTGTTTGCCGGCATTGACGCGGGGGTTGAAAACCTGAAATCCGTAAAAAATCAAATCGCCCTTTACCGCCAATCCGTCCTGAAAAGCGCGTTTGACAATCAAACGAAAAAAGAAATGCTGAAAAATTTTATTATCGAGATCAATTACGGCACTTCTGAAAAAACAAATGATGACGCTTCTGGTATTCCTGTTTTAAGGATGGGAGATATTCAAAACGGAAAGATTCAATTCAATAAATTAAAATATCTAAAAAAAATTACAGATAAAAAACTGCTTTTACAAAAAGGTGATATGCTTTTCAATAGAACAAACAGTGCTGAGTTGGTTGGAAAGTCTGCCGTTTTTAATTCAGATTTTGTTTGTTCTTTTGCATCATATCTTATTAAAGTTCGATTTTCTGAAAAATTAAACTCTGACTATGTGTGTTTCTACATCAATTCTCCGTATGGGAAAGCATGGGCTAAAACGCAATTAACCCAACAAGTAGGACAAGCTAATATTAACAGTCAAAAACTTCAGGCACTTCAAATCCCTGTTCCCACTCTTGCCGAACAGGAAAGGATCGTCGCGGAAATCGAAAGTCGTTTTGAACGGGCGGATGCGCTGGAATCTGCGGTTGACCGCGCTTTGAACGACGCCGAAAAATTAAAGCAAGCCGTTTTGAAAAAAGCATTTTCGGGCGAACTCGTCCCCCAAAATCCCGACGACGAACCGGCGTCCGTCCTGCTTGATCGCATCCGCGCCGCCCGCGCGTCCGAACTTTCCGCCAAAAAAGGAAAAAGAAAATGAGTGAAAATATAATTCTTTTCAAAACCGACGACGGGCAAATCAAACTGGATGTAAAGTTTGAAGATGAAACTGTTTGGCTGACGCAGGCGCAAATGGTCAAACTGTATCAATCCAGCAAGGCGAATGTCAGCGAACACATCAAACATATTTTTGCCGACGGCGAATTATCCGAAAATTCAGTTGTTCGGAAATTCCGAACAACTGCCGCTGACGGTAAAAACTATGAAACGACATTCTATAATCTGGATATGATTATTTCTTTAGGATACCGCATTAAATCCTTAACTGCGACAAAGTTCCGCATTTGGGCTACCCAGCGGCTGAAAGAATATATCATCAAGGGCTTTACGTTGGACGACGACCGTTTGAAAGAATTGGGCGGCGGCGGATACTGGAAAGAGCTGATCGAAAGAATCCGCGATATTCGCGCGTCCGAAAAAGTGTTCTACCGTCAGGTTCTGGATATTTACGCGACCAGTATCGACTATGATCCGCGCGCCGATGTTTCCATCAAATTTTTCAAAAAAGTGCAAAACAAAATCCATTTTGCCGTTTCGGGGCAAACAGCGGCGGAAGTCATTTATTCCCGCGCCGATGCCGAAAAGGAGTTTATGGGTTTAACGAGTTTCAAAGGCGACCGTCCGCATTTGGCTGACGCTTTGATTGCTAAAAACTATCTGAATGAAAAAGAACTGCACGCAATGCGGCAAATCGTTTCGGGATATTTGGATTTCGCCGAACGTCAGGCGGAACGTGAACAGCCTATGACGATGAAAGACTGGGCAAACCACTTGGATCGCATTTTAACGATGAGCGGCGAACAACTGTTGCAGGATGCCGGCTCCGTTTCTCATCAACAGGCTGTCGAAAAAGCGACCGGTGAATACAAAAAATATCAGGAAAAAACTTTAAGCACGGTTGAACGCGACTTTTTATCCGCTTTAAAAGCGTTGCCGAAAAAATAAACGTCAAAAAGGAAGAAAATGAGTACTCCCTCTTTTTCCCGCTCTCTTGACTTTTAACTTTAATGTTTTAAAATATGAAAACCATAAAGTTAAAAGCGGATGCTATGGACATATTGAACGACATCGCCGAAAAACGTGAAAAGCTGGCGGATTTGTTGAAAAACAAAGACAACCGCGCCGTTTTGCACAACTGGTTGAAAACCGAGCTGGCATATACATCCAACGCTATCGAGGGCAACACGCTGACCCGCGAAGAAACGACTTTGGTGATTGAAGAGGGCATTACCGCCGGTTCAAAGCCGTTGAAACATTATCAAGAGGCGCGCAACCACGCCGCCGCTTACGATTTCGTTTTGGCAACGGCGAAAGCGCGAACCCCCGCGACCGAAAGCACCGTCCTTGCCCTGCACAAAATCATTTTGTCGGGCATAGACGACACGAACGCCGGATTTTACCGCGCCGTCAAAGTGCGGATTTCCGGTTCGGCCACCATTCTGCCCAATCCGGTCAAAGTTCCCGATTTAATGGCGGCGTTTGACGCTTGGCTGAAAAACGACGCGACCGCCGAACCGTTGAAAGCGATAGAGGCGCACTACCGCCTTGTTTCCATTCACCCGTTTGTGGACGGCAACGGGCGCACGGCGCGATTGTTGATGAATTTGATGCTGCTGGAAAGCGGATATTCCCCGATCATCATTCGTCCCCGCGACCGCAAGCGATATCTGTCCGCGTTGGAAAAATACAAAACGACCGAAAACGGCGACGCATACAGGGCTTTTATGCTGGAATCGCTGTCGCGGTCGCTGTCCGCGGCGATAGATTTGCTGGACACTTCCAAACCCGACGTGTCGGGGCAAAAGCTGATGAAGATCGGCGATTTTGCCAAGCTGTGCGGCGTTCCCGCTTCCTCCGTCCGTTACTGGGTCAAGGTCGGCAGGCTGTCCCCCGCCGCGCGGACGGATTCCGATTACGCGCTGTTTTCTGAAAACCAGATTGCGGACGTGCAAGCTTTGAACAAAGGAAAAAACAAATGAACGAATCGACTTTAATCGCCAAAGTGTGGAACTTCGCGACCGTGCTGCGCGACGCGGGGTTGACGTACACGGATTATGTGTCGCAGCTGACTTACCTGCTGTTTTTGAAAATGGACGACGAGCGCGTTGGCGTTTTGGGCGAACAATCGGCTTTGCCCGACGGGTGCCTATGGCGCGATTTGCTGCCTTTGACAGGATCGGAATTGGAAGCGAAATACCGGCAGGTCTTGGAAACTTTGTCGGCGCAAAGCGGCATTATCGGCACGATTTACGCCAAAGCGCAAAACAAGATTTCCTCCCCCGCCCATTTGGCGCGGCTGATTTCCCTGATCAACGAAGAAGTCTGGCTGGGCATGGACGTCGATGTCAAAGGCGCGATTTACGAAGGATTGCTGCAAAAAAACGCGACGGAATCCAAGGCAGGCGCGGGACAATACTTCACGCCCCGCCCGCTGATCAAAGCCATTGTCAAAGTGATGAAGCCGACGCCCGACATGACGGTCGTCGATCCGGCTTGCGGCACGGGCGGATTTTTGTTGGCGGCTTACGATCATATGAAAACGCAGGTCGCCAACAAGCAGGCTCTGCGGGCTTTGCGCGAAGAAAAGTTTTACGGCACGGACATCACGCCGCTGGTCGTCAGTCTGTGCGCGATGAACCTTTACCTGCACGGCATCGGCGGCGGCGAACGATGCCCCGTCAAACAGGGCGATTCGCTGATGAGCGCGGGCGAAACCCGTTACGACATGGTGTTGACCAATCCGCCTTTCGGCAAAAAAAGCGGGCTGAAAGTCCTGAACGCCGACGGGTCGGTCGATGTGGAAAAAGAGGATTACCAGCGTCCCGACTTTATCGCGACGACATCGAACAAGCAGATCAACTTTTTACAGCACATCATGACGATTTTGAAAATCGGCGGCAAAGCGGCGGTCGTTGTTCCCGACAATGTTCTGTTCGAGGGCGGCGCGGGCGAAAAAGTTCGTCAACGCCTGTTGCGCGAATTTAACCTGCACACCGTTTTACGCCTGCCGACAGGCATATTCTATGCGCAGGGCGTCAAAGCGAACGTCCTGTTTTTCGACAAGATGACGCCGCTGGAACACGGATACAGAACGGGCGACGTGTGGTTTTACGATTTGCGCACGAACATGAATTTCACGCTGGTCACAAACACGCTGAGCGACGCGGACTTGCGGGACTTCGTTCAATGTTACGACAACCGCGAAGAAACGGAACGCTTTAAAAAATTCAGCTGCGAGGAAATCTTGGCGCGCGATAAAACCAGTCTGGACATCACTTGGATCAAGGACGCGTCGTTGACCGATTTGGAAAATCTGCCCGAACCGGATGTGTTGGCGCAATCCATCGTCGCCGGTTTGAGGGATGCTTTGTCCGCGTTCGGCGATGTCGAAGCCGAATTGAAAAAGTGACTTATCCGTTTTGAAAAAGATTGTTTGAACCCCGCTGCCTTGCCGCTGTTTTATCTATGCAAGACGCAAGGCTTTTGCTCATTTGCCGCAGAGATTGTTTTTCCGTTTTTTTTGCCGGTTCAGATAAAAGGGTTATTTTGCTTTTTGGTACAAAACGTTCATTAACAGCACCATTGCGTAAGTGTCCTGACCGCAATAAATGTCAAGGTTTTTGAACATTTCTTTTGTTTCCGTTTCCGACAAAACGCCGTTCAGGAACGCCGCGTACAGATCGGTCGCTTCTCCGCCGTTTTTAATGCCGAGATTGTCATAGCTCAATTTTGTAAAAGCGGGCAAAACGTGTTTGATTGACGCGGAACCGTCCTGTTTTTCGGAATACAGCATTCTTTTTTTGAACGGCACGAGCTGATCGATCATGCGGTCGTTGATTGCGAGAATTTGCTTCTTCAAATCGGGAAAAGCTTCCGCCAATTCCTTATTTCTCGTTCGTTCAAAAGCGGCATTGTACGCGATGACGGAGCCTGTCTTTCCGCATTGCCTGACCAGAGCTTCCGCCAATGCGCGGCGGGGATCGGAGCGGTCTTTGTGCAAGTAGCCCGAATGTTCGGCCTTCCCGCCTTTTTCCTGTTGAATATGCAGAGAGAACTGGAACGGAACCTGCTGATACGGGCCTGTTCCTTCAAATTCGGGAACGGGGAGCATAACCGTTTCGTAATCCAGATAATAAAGCGGATATTCCAGTTCGTTCAGCCATTCCTTTAACGCCGCTTTGTCGCACCGGCTTTTTTCGTCGCTCGGTTCAGCTTCATAGCCGCAATATCCGGCAAAAGGACAATCCGCGCAACGCTTGCCAATTTCGGCGACGGGTTCTTTCTTTTGATGAATCAATTTCAAAAAGGACGGGATTTTCGCAATGTTTTCATCTTGCCGTTCACGGACTTCCCGTGTGACGTCCCGCTTTTCAAACAGCTTCTTAACGCTCAGATTTTTGCCGCGGACATAATCGGAATTCAAATGCAAAACGTAAAAGTTTTTGATTTTGTATCCGGCGTGTTCATAAACATGACCTTGAAAGGATAAGTCATCGATGTGGTAATCTTTGACTTTGGAAGACGATTTTATTTCAATCATATTCCACTCGTGCCCGTTTTTTTCCAGAACATCAATCCGGCAGAAACACCCGTCTTCCGTCAACGCCGTCGCTTCAAACAAAAGATTGTTGTTCTTTGCGGCTTCGGCGGTTTTTTTGGCGTTGTTCGCAATGTCCCATAATTCGCCTTCCAAATCGGCGCCTTTGCCAAAGAAACGGCGCGCCAACAAATGGATTTTCTCCCCTGCGTCAAAGCGAGCCAAAGTCCCCTTGTCAAAATCGGGAATCAGGTCTTTGTGGTTTTTTGAAAGCCATAACCGTTTTTGGCAAAACAAGCCGTCTAAAAAATTCGATTTGGATAAATACACGGGCGTTTCCTTTCTGTCAAAAATGATAACGGGCGACAAACTTTCCGTAAAGCGTTCTTTTCAACAGTATGGGGTAACGATGCGACAAAACTTGTCGTTTTCCAAAAAACGGAACGCCGTTTTTCAAACGTCATGTTCTGTCGCGCCAAAATGTTAGCCTGAAAAAAATTGAGAGGTGAGATATGATTTTGAACACAAAAGAAGAAATTCATGAATGGCTGAAAAAGAAATGTCCCGTTTATGTGCAAATTGCCAACGACGACTTGGACGGTTTGGCGGATTACGTTTTGAAACGAACGATTGGAAATGGGGGAACTTTTGCCGATTTAACGCATTTGTCGCACGGGCGTATGATGACTGAAACGAGCGAGCCGTTTCACGGAATCATGAATACCAAGTATTGCCGCATACGGGTGGATCGTTCGGAATACGTTATTTATTTCCGAAATCAGGAAAATAAAGAAGAAAAAAGCATCTTCGCCGAAAACGGCGGAAAAGAAGATTTTGACGAAGATGTTGCTTTTTATTCAACGCCGACAACTCTTGACACGTCTTTTTACGATGAAAATATGGACAAGGAAAGCGCCTACAAAATAAAGCAGGATTTAAAAGGACATATTTTCATATTTTCTTACAGTTTTAGCAAAAAAATGAAAAGGAAAGAAAAACGCGACAAAAGACTTCGCCGACAGCGCCCGAAACGTTTTCCGTCAAAAGGTTGACATGAAACGACATGTTTTGTCGTATCGGCAAGGTATATTTAACTTGAATCGTGCGGATTTGGCTTCGCTTGTTGCGCACGTTAAACATCAACTAAAGAGAGGACTTCATGCCTACAGCAATAAAAATTTATGCCATTTCGCCTGAAAAGGATTATCGGGCGATCGAATATTTTTTCAGTCATCTAGATGCGTTTCAAAAGCATAAAGAACAAATCCTGCAATGCGAAGATCTGTATCGCATACCGATTGCCGGAATGGGAATTTGCGGTCTGTTTTTGGGAGAATGCTCCGCTTGTCTGGGGGAATTGATGCTGTTATATCAGGACGCGTGGAAATTCAATCAGGGCGAAGATACCAGATACCTGATTCACATGGCGGGTTCGCCTTTGTCAGGCATGAATTCCTGTTCGTTTTGGAGCGCGGCGGAACAAAAAATCGTGAGCGGAGAGATTGAACGTTTCTCTCATGCGTTTTTACCGTTGAATGAAATAAAACAGAAAAATCCGAAATTCAGTTTGAATATTGAAAAAATCACCGGAGAACTGCGTTCTTTGTCGGAACAACTGATGGATTTTTACACGGATTTCGTTATTGAACATCAGAAAAAGTTTTATTGAAAGAAGGAGAAAAATCATGATTGATATGAATACCGTTACCGATGAACA
>ERZ808286.232-NODE-232-length-41633-cov-4.438934_pt1 | contig 41633 bp, 38 predicted proteins | sample MGYA00521276_ERZ808286 | MGnify/ENA primary metagenome ERZ808286 (study PRJEB31516, sample SAMN03275607) | gut metagenome | biome: mammalia-associated habitat; material: feces | host: Papio cynocephalus | place: Kenya | collected 2012-08-01 ... | reverse complement strand
AGCTGGTTAGAGCACCACCCTGATAAGGTGGGGGTCGGTGGTTCGAGTCCACTCATCCCAACCAAAAACTCGCATTCAATGAAAATTGAATGCTTTTTTTATTTGTGTTGACAAAATAGCTTGCTAATTTTGACAAAAACAAAGAAAAAAACAATTTTGCAGTTATGCAAAATTCGAGTTTTTGAATAGAGGAAAGCGGGCGAAAACCACAATCTTTAAAAGACCCAGTCTCTTATATCGTGCACAGCACGCTATAAGGTGGGGGCTAAATATTTTTTTCACCGAACCCCACAGCAAACTTCGTTTGCCTTGTGCGAAGCACAAACTTATAAACACGCCGCCCTTAACGCGATAATCCCTTGCTCCGCGGCACGCTATAAGGTGGGGGTCGGTGGTTCGATTTTTTACTCTAACATTCTTGAAAAGTATTTTATCAAAATCTTCTTCGCATGCTCGGTGTTAACGTAAGCAAGCCAGTTTAGTTTGGCGTTGTTTTTCATTTCGCCATTTTCATCTACATCTGTTATTATCTCCACCTTGTCATTTTCGTTAAGCTTTGTGTATGGTGGAAGTTTTGATTTACTTCCATTGATTATGGCATACTTAAATGCAAAGCCGATATCTCTGTGAAGCTTGAAAGCAAGATCAAGAGCTGTGCTATTTTTCATGATATATTTAATCTCTCCGGACCTAGTTCGCACTTTAATTAAATCTTCGTCGAGATTGTTGATATTCTCCTCGTCAATAAGATCTAAGTTCTGCCCATTCAATGTTCCCACTTTGAGGATTCTATATTCATTCTTTGATAGAATGTATACATTGTATTTGTTTTTTATAGAGTCGTTTATTTGATAGTAAACTTTGTTACTGAAACTTCCTATATTAGCATCAATTATCTTTAGGTCAGACTGCTTATTTAAAAGCCTAAGCACTTCCGCAGTCGCCTCTTTGATAGATATTCCGTCATTAAAAAGCATGTAAATATTGTAGTTTGTAACTTTTAAAATCTGACCTTGCGAAACCTCTCGAACATCAATGTTTTTATATATCTTTGACAGATCCTGAAAAACTTTGTATTCCCTAACATTTTTAATTCGGATATCTTTGATAAGCGTGCCGGCAAAAAGTTCTTTAAGTCTTGTTTCAAAGCTTGCGATGTTGCTTACATTTGAGTTATGATATGCTCTATAGCTCTCAAAATATTGCTTGCCTTTTTCTCTGTTTACAATTTTAAAACATTCATTCGTTATTGCACGATAAAAGTATTCCGCCCTCAAAGCTTTCGCAATTGGAAGCACCCACTTTTCAGTTTCTCTAACTTTTTCTAGCTGCTTGTTGTAATCAAAAATTTCAATTGTTCGAAGGTTGTGTAATCTATCTGCAAACTTAATCGCAAATCCGCAAGGATTATTTTTTCCAAGACTTATGAGCTTCTTAAAAGTCTGCTCCTCCGCCGACGACTTAACAAAATTAGGATCCTCGAAAATATCCTTTTTATCAAATATATATTTAGCATCATCAATAGCGCTCACGCAGTCAACAAGTTCAAAAACAGTCTTATTAAAATCAGCTATCATCTGCGCTTTAGTGTACCCGCAATCCTCTATTGTATCGTGGAGTAATCCACCAGCAATAACGTTTTCGTCAAACTCAAGCTTTGCCAAGATGAGTGCAACTGCAACTGGGTGATTGATGTATGGTTGGCCGTCCTTTCTCTTTTGCTCCTTGTGAAGCTCCTTCGCCTTTTTATATGCCTTGACAATTATCTCTTCAGGAATGTCGTTTTGGCGTACGATCCTCAGGATTTGCTCAAATATTTTATCTACTTTCTCAAACATCGAGCCCCTCCCTAATCAGTCTATACACTCTGTCGTCCTCTCTATTTGATACTTTTGCGAACCTAAAAACATTTGCCTCAAGAATTTCATTAAGATGATATTCAATTTTATTTCTTACAATAGCCATTTTCTGAGCTTCAGTGAGGTCGCTTGCAAGATCGTTTTTCTCAACATACAATCTTTTAAATAGACTTATGATATCTTTGATATTATCATCCATATTAACTTCATACTTGTCAAACTTCAAACTTTCATAAAGTTCTCCGTCTGGCACGTCTAACAATTTTTTTGAAATAATCATAAACTGAATACAAGGGTTATGTTCTCTTCCTCTTGCGATAGAGCTGACAGCAGCAACACCTCCCCTATACTCGGACTTTGATGGTGGATTGTTAAGAATAATATATCCCTGATCTTTCTTTTCAATGTTTTTCATTTCAAGGAAAATACTTTGGTCATTTGTGGATATCTTTCCCACATAGGGATAACCTTGATCCTTGTAGGCTTCCAAAAGTTCTTCCGTGCTACTGACATGATTGCACTTTTCTAAGAGTTTTGTTGCCTTGGATCTATCCTCAAAAACAGCGGCACGTGTCACAACCTGCCCCAAAATTCCCTCTTTATATATACTGAGGACGCCATAATTCAAAGTATTTTTCAAATTACTGTGCACTTCGCCTTTGTAGGAATCATTATTATAATAATACATGATATAGTTTCCTAAAAATCTGTCATAGGACACTTCTTCGCCTACTCCATAGTCTGAAAACAAGAACTCATTGACATCAATTCCAAAGGCGTTCTTTAGTGCAACTAAAAACTGAATGGAAGGCTCGCTTGCCTTGGAAATATAGTTATTTACGCTAGATTGAGAGAACCCAGTCTTTTGCGCAATATATTTCTGAGTGTACTTTTCTGCAAGCTTCTTTAAATTTTCTTGAAACATACTTTTCATAATTCACCTCGTCCTTTCTAACCTTTTATATCACTAATTTTAATATTAAATAGATAAAAAGTCAATCTATTTTAGTCTTTTTCATACTTTTAATTCATTTTTATAAATTTATGTAATCATTATTATGATATTTCATCTATTATTGTAATAACATTTATTATTTTAACAAAAAAAACACGGCTGCCCGTGTTTTTAATTTTTCTTATCCGACTTTGATTTAATCTGAAAAACAACAATTGACACACTAAATATCATTAGCATGTATAAAACTATTGTCATAATTGGAAGCCAAATGCCAGATGTGTTGTTAGAAATAATCATCTTTGGCAGCCTTATTCCTGGGGCAAAAGGAAGAATGTCGCAAATAACTGTAAATGCGTTGTTCATCGTCTCCATTGGAAAGAACATTCCTCCAAGAAAAACCGCTAAGTTGATTATAAGCGAGCACATGCCCCCGACCGCTTTTTCATTGAAAAGTGAGCCAAGTAAAATTCCAAATCCGATAAATAGTAGCATTGATGGGATTAAACTTAAAATTGCAAGCAAAATATTCCACTGAACAGTGAGTCCAAAGCATAGAGATGTGCAAAAAATTAAGATAACTTGCACAAAAGCTAGCGGAAGAATCGCAAGTACATATCCAAATAGCATTTCATATGACCTAATTGGGCTGACATTTAGCCTTGACTGAAAGGATGAATTTCTATCCTTTGAAATTAGCATTGCTGTAAATAACATTAAAAATGTAAAACTAAACACGCACATGCTTCCAAACATATTCTCAATCTTAAATTGAGGGGTAACAGAGATGTCTGGAACAGTGCTGTTTATGATGAGTAGCATTATAACCATAAGGACAACAGGAAAAGCAAAGCAGAAAACAAGACTCAGAGGATCTCTCAAGATCTCTTTTAAATTTCTCTTTGCAAAAGCTAAACTCCTCATAGTGCACCTCCCTCAGCAATCTTTATGAAGGCGTCCTCGAATTTACTTTCTCCCGCTTGTTTTTTAAGCTGTTTTGCTGTTCCAAGAGCAACAAGCCTTCCCTTGACCATGATGCCAATTCTGTCAGCAAGATTTTCTGCCTCTTCCATATAGTGAGTTGTGAGTATTATCGTGATTGATTTTTTAAGTTCCTTTATAACATTCCAAAGCTCCTTTCTTGCAATAACGTCAAGCCCCAAAGTAGGCTCGTCGAGAAAGAGAATTTTTGGGGTACTGACAAGCGCCATGGCAATGCTAAGTCTTCTTTGCATCCCACCAGAAAGCAGTTTCGCTCTTTTCTTCGCAACTTCTTCAAGATTGAATTTTTCTATAAGGCTTTCTGCCTTCCCCTTTATAACCTGCTTGTCTTTGTAATAAAGACTTGCAATAAATTCTAAGTTTTCTCTAACTGAAAGATTGCCCGCAACAGCAGTTTCTTGTGGAGAAATGTTGATTATTTCCTTTATCTTTGCAGAGTCTTTTGTAAGAGAAAGTCCCATAATTTGAGCATCCCCTGAACTTGGCTTACTTAAACAAGAAAGCATTCGAATAAGTGTTGTCTTCCCTGCACCATTTATTCCTAAAAGACCAAAAATCTCCCCTTCTTTTATTTTTAAACTCACGTGATCGACCGCACAGAGCCCCTTAAAATTCTTTGTTATCTCTTCTATAACAATAGCCTCTTTCATTTCTGTCCCCCAATGATCGCATCAAAAAGCTGAGCAAAGTCTTCTTTTTTAACAATTGCAATGCCCTTAGACTTATCCCCAAGGAGTAAAATTGTGTCTCCCGGCTTAAATCCAAAAACTTCTCTTGCCTCTGCAGGAATGACAAACTGCCCCTTTGTTCCTATCTTCGCAGCCCAAACATATTGCTCTCTATCGTTTTTCATAGCACCTCCATTTTATCTAACTTTAATAACACATAGATTTTAAAAATGGTTTTAATATTTCTTTAAACCCCTAATATTAAAGTATGTTTTGTTATACAAATCATACCACTCTTTGCATATAAAGTCAAATATTTATTGCATAGAATAAAGAATTTTAAGCGAGGAAAAGTCTATATTTCTAACTTATAGGGATAAAAATAGAGATAAAAAAAGACTCTGCAACTGGCAAAGTCCTTTTTTTATATTTTATTATATGTTAACTAAAACAGTATCAACTTCGAGAAGGTTAACTCCTGCAAGTGATGTCGTTACGTATAAGTTTTCAATATTGTTAATTGAATAATTTGAAGAACCGAAAGTACTAAGGTCAACTCTGAATGAGTAGTTTCCATCAGTAAATTCAAAGTAGCTATCTGAGTCGCTGAGAGTGGCTTTTACTTTATTGTACTCTGCTATAATGTCAATAACTTTCTCTAGGTTTCCATTTTTCTTGATAACAACTTGTGTTTTTGTTGCACCACTGAAATCACATGGTTGGCCAAATCTCAATGTTATATCTTCTTCTGATCTATGAATATAACGAAGATCGCCTTCACCTTTGTAAGTATAAGATGTTGGAAGAGTTCCAATTTGGACAACTTCACCTATTGCTCCTGGGTTTATTCCATAATTAGCCGTGTTTCTTGCAAGAATAGCTGTAAAATTTTCTTTTGGGAAAGACACCCCAATTAAACTAAAATCATAACATTCAGCTTTTGGTGAGAAAAATTCTAATAGAGACTCTTTACTGCAAAAGTGTGATGGGAGAACATTTTTGTTAATCCAACCTTGAAATTCTTTCGTTGTTTCATCGTAATAGCAAATTGCAGGCACACCATTATTTAAAGCCTCTGTTGCTGCTTCTACGCTTTCAGCTCTTGTAAGTACAAGATCATTAAGTTTGTATGTTGCATTTGTGAAATCAACATTGTATGTGTCTCTAAGGTTTGAAAGACCTGATGTTTTAAATGTTCTAATTTGATCTACTGGATATTTCTCAGTAATAGATGATGAGCTTCCTGTGTCATCTGTCGCAAAGCTTGTAAGTCCGTCTTGTGAAGTAAGTGAAAATGAAGCTGGTTTAACTGAAGATGGATCAATAACAACGATTGTGTTATCTTCGAGAGTTACTTTCATTCTTTCTCTATGGCAAAGCTCAGCGGCGCTTAGCGATTTATTTGTGAAGTCATTGCCCATTCCGTTATTACTTGAATTAAGTTCATTTCCCAAATATCCTGTAAATTCTCCGCCTGCAGAGAAATTGTCTGCGATATTATACGATCTTAAAGCTGGGGATGTAAAATATCCTGCTGCTATTTCATTGTATGCAGGGATTCCTGCGTATTCATAGTTGTATGTTTCATATTGTCTTAAAATTGTGCTTTCGTCAGCTGGCTTTACTGTACCTTCGCTATTTGATGTTACGTACCATGTTTCCACTTTTGTCTGATAAAGATCAGCAAGTTTGAGTGTGAACATATATGGGGCTTTATATTCTACTGTAGCTCCAGTCTCGTCTTCCCCGCTAAAGATTACATTATCTGAATCTTGGAAAAACTCTGTGAAAACAGTCCCATTGTTATTTGTTTTGCTATCAATTTTAGCGTTCTTTGCCCTCCAGTATGCGAGATCACTGTCACTCATTTTTAATCTTAAGTTTGAAGCAAAATTCATAGCTTTTATAGTATACTCATACTGATCGCTATCCGATTCAAATTTTCTTCTATCATTTTCTTCGATAAGCGTGCTTGCGTCTAGAATAAATCCAACTTTTATAAATTTATCCTCAACATTGCTTATTTTGATTGATGATTTATCCGATAACCCATCAATGCGAAGTGTTCCCAACATTTCGCCAGCGTTATTTATTTTTTGAAAACGGTCTCCTGCTGGTTCGCCGTTGATCGTTATAACCATATTATCATAGTTATAAACATCTTTATATCCATAAACCCTAAGGGACTTGTGCCCCCCGTCTGCACGAATTGTATCGCTTGAGTACTCCTTGTTAGCTTCAACGCCAACAGAAATACTAGCTGGATCATAATCAACAGTGAAATTAAACTTTGCCTCTTTTCTTCCACATCCTGTAAAGGCTACTAGACCAGAGGCTACTAAGCATAATCCTAAGCCAATTCCTAAAATTTTCTTTTTCAAAATGTTTACCCCCCTTAAATTATATTTTTATTATAACATAAATTCTTGCTCTTCGTAAATGTTTTTTATAAGGTTTTTTAACTTTTTTTATTTCACTTCGACATCGTTCGTAAAAAAAATCCCACCCTAATATATACTCATTAACTCAACTTTTTGTTTAAATCCAAAATAAAATGTTAAAAAACAGAGAGGAGGATAAACATGAATTTAAAAGAAAGTAAAACATATAATAATTTGGCAAAGTCTTATGCTGGAGAATGCCAAGCTCACATCCGCTACAAGTTTATTGAGTATGGGGCAAGAACTCAGGGATATTCCTGCCTTGCTGAGATTGTAGATAAGGTTGTTTATAACGAATTCAATCACGCAAGGATGTTCTACACCTTCATTCAAAAAGCTGATGACAAAACAATTAACAACATCGACATCTCTTCTGGCTATCCATTCAAGGAAAAATGGGATCTACTTGAAAACTTAAAGCTCGCAGCTGAGGATGAAAAACTGGAAGAGCAAAATATCTATCCAGAATATGCAAAAGTTGCAAGAGAGGAAGGGTTTGAAGATATTGCGCTCCTATATGAAAACATAATCCAAGTGGAATCTTGCCACAGAAAACTTTTCACTGATCTATATAATCAGCTCAAAAACGGAACACTCTACAAAAAGCCAAAGCCAGTTAAATGGAAATGTGCAGATTGCGGATATGAAGCGACTTCCAAAGAAGCATGGAAAAAATGTCCTCTCTGTGAGTCTGCTCAAGGCCGAGTTATGTTAAAGCTCAATGATGAGAATTAACTTAGGTAGTAATTTGAAGTTCTTGACAAATTTTCTGAATAAGCATTCTTACTAGATATACTAAAAATGTGTTAGTATTTTTTGTGAGTTATAAATTAATTCTAACGAAGAAGAACACTTGAAAGGTAAAATCTCTTTTTATGCTACAATTTAAAATGGAAATTTTCTACAAAAAAAGCTATCTCGAACGATAGCCTTTTTTATTAATTTTATATTCTTATTTAATTAATCCGCTAATATCACTGATGCTTCCAGCTTTGTATCCATTGAAGTCAGGATGAATAACATTTCCTTCTGAGTCTCCCCAATATGCTGAGATAGTAACACTCATTCTTCCTGTCATCGAAATTGATCCTGAGGTTGCTCCTGATCCAGCTGAGGTTGAATAATCTCCTTCAATTCTAAGTTCTTTAATCATATATCCATTTGAAACTTCAGGATTATTTGCATATCTTGCGTCAACGTTTACATAAGCAACAATGTTTGTCATTTCTCCAAAAGCAACTGAATTGTCGAAAACAACTTTGAATCCAATGTCATTTCCATTTTCACTGATTTGGAAAGTTGCAAGGTCTTGATATTTTTTTATAAAGTCCATAATAGCATCTTGGTCATAAGCGGCATCCATTTCGCCGACATTTGTCATTGCATAGTCAGCTGTAATTCCCTCGACCATAATTTTCTGTTCAGCAATCTCTGTTTTTGTATAGCCAGTTTCAATTGTTGTTGGATATGTATGAGCATATAAATTTCCGTCAACTACATATGATTCCATTGTAACATCTGCCTTAACACCTACAAGGTCAAGGTTCATTTTTGTTTTCATTCCAAGCTGATTATCTTCTTTTTTCCCGCCTAGTCTTATAGCCGCATTTGAAAGCAAGTTAAGAGAATATTTTGTTTGATATCCTTCTGGACCTGCATATCCTTCTGCATTTGCTTCTACAGTTAAACGATATCCTCCCGCATTCCATGTTATGTATGAATCCCCTGTTGTTTTCTCATTGAACTCTGCTGCAGTTGAAGCTGTGTAGCTCTTGTTTGTGCTACAAACAGCTTTTTGGTCAAGATCGCTGCCTCCTCCACATGCTGTGAAAGCAAACACAGCTGGAACAGCTAAGAGTCCCAATCCCAAAACTTTTAAGGTTGTTTTTGTTTTTGTTGTCATTTTTCCCTCCTTATCTTTTTGACAGTATAATTTTAGCTGAAATTTTTAAAAATGTCAAAAAAATTGCCTTTCAAATTGATATATATATAAATTTAGCTTTGTGCTAAAAATTTCGACAAATATTTGATAAGAAAAAACTGACGCACAAGCGTCAGTCTTTTTATTAAAAATTAAAATTCTTTGTGTTTTCTGGAACAGGTTCAACAATTACACTCTTGTCCCCTTTGCATTTGATTGCAAATTCGCCTTTAGCTCTCAAGTATTCAACTTGATTTTTAACATATGTGATCTGAGACTTTCCAGTACGCTGAACGCCGTTTTCATCTATATATGAATATACAATTCTTCTAAAAACTGTAAGTCCGATAGTGAAAGAATGTCTAATTCCTACAAAAGTTTTTCTTTGAATGCTTGAGAATTTAGAGTCCACAAATCTTGCTGTTGTGATGAAAGCAGTCTCGTCTTTTAATAAAGATCTATATTCTTTCATTTTCTTATGTCTATGAATTGCATAAGGAAGAATTGCAAATCCAATAACATAGAAAACTCCTGCAACAATCAAGAAAATCATATTTTGATTAAGTGTAAAATACATTACTGTGAACACAACACCTACAGCCATAAAAAGTGACATTAAAAAGTATAGTGCCGCTGGCTTATTATTCATGTCAACTGGGGTTCCTGTTAATTTTCCCATTTTTTACCTCCAATTATTCTTTGTAAAGTTTTTTCTTCTCCTAAAATTGACATCAGTTCGTAGAGATCTGGTGAATTTTTCTTTCCTGTGAGTGCAAGTCTAATAAATTCACAAGCTTTCGCTGTATTTCCCTTATATGCTTCAGGGTTAGCTTTATATAACTTATTGTCAACAGCGTAGCCCAATTTTTCAGCAACTTCTTTTACGTTTGCGAACCATTCGTCCTTGCTAGCAGGGAATTTGAATTGTTTTGCATAAGCACTCATAAACTCTTCATATTTTTCTCTGTCTTCGTCAGCAAGTTCTTCAAGCTGTGGTTCTCTAAACATATAATAGAAATATTCCTTAATCATGCTCCACTTGTAAATATCCTTCCTTGGCTTTGGATTATCTCTGTCAATATTGAACACTTTCGTGGAATATGCTTTGTTTTTGAGTAAAAATTCAGCAAAATCTTTGTCGTTTTCTTTTGCCCATTCAAGAACGCGTACGTAGACCTCTTCTGCTGTCATTCTTGAGATTATCGTCTTAGAAATATCATTCAATTTAACAAGATCGAAGATTGGAGCTGCCGTTGTGATATCGTTGATTCCAAATTTAAACTCTCTCCAAGACTTTTCCGGGTTTTGACCTCTCCAAATTTCAAAGCCTGAATTGATGAGGTTGAGTAAGTATTCTATAACAGTTTCCGTTGGGTAACCCTCTTTCTCATAGAATCTCATATCTGCTTCAGGGTCATAACGTTTTGAGATTTTCCTCTTGTTTCCATTATCTCCTATTTTCCAAATGAGTGGATTGTGACAATATTTTGGTCTTTCGAATCCAAGTTTATCAATGATCTCAAGGTGCACTGGAGTTGAAGCAATATATTCCTCTCCGCGAACAACAATCGTGACACCCATAAGCATATCATCGATGATATGTGCGAATGTGTATGGCGCAAGTCCGTCGCTTTTCAAAAGTACAACGTCTTTGGCGTTAGCTTGAGCTTCAATTTCACCCTTGATAAGGTCAACGAACTTGATTCTCTCTTTTCCAGTTCCGTCTGTCTTTAGTCTAATTGCAAACTTCTTGCCAGCTTTGAGATTTTTCTCAACATCTTCTAGATTCAAGTTTCTGCACTCGTCATATTCAGTGTTATCTGTATCAATAAACTTTGTTTCTCTTTCTTTTAAAATTTCTGCTTTGCCGCCTTTAGATTCACAGAAGCAAGGATATGCTTTACCTTCAGCGACTAACTTCTTTGCAAAAATTTTGTAGAAGTTTGGTCTTTTGCTCTGGATATATGGGCCATAGCTTCCCTTTGTTTCGCCGTTTGGTTTTTCATATTCGTCAGGCTCAAGACCATAGACATGAAGATTGTTGAATATAATCTCCATTGCTCCTTCAACTTGACGTTCTTGGTCTGTGTCCTCAGTTCTTACAATAAATATTCCCTGACTGTTTTTTGCTAAGCAATATGAAATGAAAGCTTGGAAGAAGTTTCCGATATGCATATATCCCGTTGGGCTTGGAGCATATCTTGTAACTTGCTGTCCCTCTTTCAAATCTCTTTTTGGATATCTTTTGAGTACATCGCCTGCAGACTCAATATTTGGAAATAAGAGTTCTGCCAATTTTTTATAATCCATTTTATTTTCCTCTTATAATGTTGATGTGTAATAGTTGACCCATGATGTGAGCAAATCATTATAGTATGATTGTATCTTTTCAAAGTTCAACTTTTCATCTTTATTCATTTTCCAGTTAACAAAGAATCTAATGTTTGTTAAGTTGAGTTTGTTTAATGTTTCTCTGTTTAAATTTTTGTTAACTTCATAAGTTTCACGTGCTGCGTTAAATGCGTTTATATCTTCTGTAGACAATTTCTTTTGAATGCTTGCACTTTGATGAACAGCTGCAGATTTCATAAATTCAATGTAATTGTTGACCCATCTCATTGTGTCCTTAATCTCAGAGCTGTTTCCAACTAATGCATATTCCTCGTCTGTGTAAGCTTTTGAGTTCATCTTTTCAATGTTAAATGTGTAGTATTCATCAAGAGTTTCTAAAGCCATTTTTTCATATAAAGATTTCTCTGAATTTGTCTTTACAGATATTCCTGCTGTCGCGCCCCAAATATATCCGTTTTCATCCTTGTATGAATATTCTACTGTAATCCCATTGTCACTCAAAACATCAACTACAGTGTTTTTAGCAAGCATAAGATCTTTAAATTTGAGAACCGTTCTCTCTTTGATCCAATATGTTTCTGGATCTGTCTCTGTAGCTGGAACAACAGCTATCTTTGAAACATCGACAGTTCCTTCCCATCTATATCCGTGAGAATCCTCAAGATATATAGCTTGGCTAGATCCAGATTGAACTCCAAGTTTTTTAATCTCTGTTTTTTCGTCTACTCTTTTGCCATCTAGGTCAAAGACAGCATCTTTTGCCATTGTAACTTCTTTGTTTAGTTCTATGTTGCCATTGACATATTTGCCATCAATAGCTAAATCTCTTGTCCAAAGTACCCCTTCAGCATCAACATATTGAACTTTAAAGAATTTTTCGCTTGTCTTTTCAATAATTGTGACTTTTGAGTTTCTTGTTACGTTTCTTCCAATGTATGCAGCAGCCACTTCAACATCTTCGTCTAATGCAACTGTATCACCTGCTTTTGCATCCTTGTAATCTCCGTCTTCTGAGAAATTCCAAACGATGTTGTTTTTATCTGTGTATGAGAAGTTATATGTCTTTGTGTTTTCTCCATCGATGGATAAAATGTTTAATTTTGTTCCCTTGTTCACTGTAATCTTTTGCAAACTAACTGACTGCAATGAACTTAGCTGTGTTCTATTTTGTTCTTTGTAACTAACCATTGGGCATAAATCTTCAACAGCACTATACACATCTCTTGCAAGATTTATCGTTGTTCTAACATATCCCTCATAGTCTTTCATGTAGTTATACAATGCGTTTTCTGCTAAGTCTGAAGATAGTGAAGCTATGTTTGCCCAGTAAGAATTTGTTCTTTCAATCACAAGCTCATAGTCTTTAGTTACCTGTGTGAAATTATCTAAGCTTGAAATCAAGCTTGAAACAGCTGATGAAGCTTTATTTAAATTTTCATAGTTGTTTTTGATAATTGAATTTCCTCTTAAAATTGCGTTGAACGCATATCCGAATGGGATATCATAGTTCATTCCAATTCTTTCATATAAAGTATGATTTGTTTTTTGTTTAATGAAAAGCGTTGAGTCGTTTGAGTCAAGGCTTGTACCTGTTACAACTTCTGTTTGATCCTTGACTTTTAGTTCCATTGTACTATAGTACTTTGGCGCATAGAAAGAATACTCTTCCCCTTTAATCTTATATGTTTTCTTTGTGAAATAACTACTTTTTTGAACAGCTGCAATGCTTGTATCAAATTTTTCTGAAAGTGATTTTGTATCTGCATCATTTCCACATGCCGTCATAAATGCGAGTGATCCGCCTAAAACAGACATAAGTCCGAGTGCTACGAATATTCTCTTTTTCATTTACACACCTCCATGCAAGAAATTAACTGCCGCTTTTACATACTCCTCTTGAGCTGCACTGAGAGAAGCACTTTTATATTCGAAATTATTACTAATTAAGAAGTAAAAATTAACTTTTCCTTCAGTCTTCTCTTCAAGCTCACTTACTGTTTTAGCGCCTTCTCTTATAGTTTTATCTATGTAATAATTTGAAATTAAATTTGTTTTGTCTTGATAGTAAGATCTAACAAAACTTTTCATGTTTCCGCTAAGCGTATTTGCTGCGCCAGCATCTTTAAATCCTTTGTCGTTATACAGCTTGTCGCTTATAACTTTCAAGTATTCTGTTGTGCCCTTTAAGACGTTTCTTAGTTTTTGATTCCCATAAACCCCGTGTAGTTCTTTGTTGCAAATATTTTCAATTGCTGAAGATGCATTAATATAGTCTTGAATTGCTGATTGAGCATAATCTCTAATAGATTCCCATGAAGCACAAACAACTGTGAAGTTTGCCATTTCGTCTTCGTGCTCTATTAGATAATCCCCCATTCTCTGAGAGTTAGTTCTTCCGCTGTCTAATGCGCTGCCAACCTCCTTTGCTTCCTTTCTTGAAATCTTCGAGTTTAAGATTCCTTCAAAGTTATGTGAATAAAAGCTTGAAACGATCGACATTGATTCAACCACGTTCTTGTATGTAATCATTTCATTAACATAATCTGTTTTCCCACGATTTATAAAATCATCCACATATTTGTTTTCAAATTTTAAGAAAGCTTGATTTTGCTTGTATGCAGAATTATTGCTATCTGCTTCATTCATACTCTGATTGTAACCAGTAAATGAATTTGCAACGTCAGTCGCCTTCGCTGGCCAATATGTTACAGCCAAAACAACGGCAGCAACTATCACGCACAAAACTGCGAAGATAATTATTAAAGCCTTTGCATTAAACTTTCTTTTTCTTGCTTTATCCTTTGCCATTATCCCTCCTTATTTATCTTCATCGAAAAGGTCGACAGCTTCAATTTCGCTCAAAGCGACCTCTTCAGGAATGTCATCTTTTCTTTCCTGTCGATCTTCAATTTTAACTTTATCAGAATAGTTGACGAATGTTGTGTATTCTCCAACCCAACGTAGGTTAACTGATCCTATTTGACCATTTCTGTGTTTTGCTAGAATAAGCTCAACTTTTCCTGGATCATCCTGAGCTGGAATATCATTGTATTTCTCAGGATTGTGCAAGAACATTACAATATCTGCATCTTGCTCGATAGCTCCAGAATCTCTAAGGTCTGAAAGTTGAGGCCTGTGGCCATCACGCTTTTCGATATCACGAGATAACTGTGAAAGCACAATGATTGGAACGTTCAATTCTTTTGCAGCGATCTTAAGGTTTCTTGAAATAGCAGAAACTTCATTCTGTCTGCCCTCTTTGCTGCTGTTCCCTTCACCTTTCATAAGTTGCAAGTAGTCGACCATAACAACATCAAGATTTCCCTCTTTCGCTTTAAGTCTTCTACACTTTGAAAGAAGTGTTGCTGGAGTTGTCATGCTTGAGTCATCAATGAAGAGTTTTGTGTTTTCAAGTTGCTTTGTAGCCGCCCAAATTCTCTTCCATTCCTCCGCCTGCATTTTTCCATTCAAAGCTTTTTGCATTGGAACTTTTGCAATTGAGCAAAGAGCTCTTTGTGCAAGCTGTGTCTTTGGCATTTCAAGAGAAAAAACTGCACATGTTTTTCCTGCTCTTGCGATGTTAGTTATAATATTCATAGCGAAGGACGTCTTTCCTACAGATGGTCTTGCGGCGAGCAAGATCAAATCGCTCTTTTGAAGGCCATTTGTAATTGCATCCAAATCTCTAAATCCTGTTGGAACACCTCTTATAGCGGATGGATCTTTTGCTATCTTGTCAAACTTGTCAACAACTTCTTTTAGCGCTCCATTAGGTCTTCCGATGTGTTCTAATGATGAACTTTCTTCGTTTTCGGAAATTCCAAAAACTTCTGATTCAGCGAAGTTCAAAACATCTTCCTTGCTCTCGTTTGTGTAAGCTTTTTCAATGATGTTTTGTCCGCTCTTTATAAGCATTCTGCGAATTGAGTTTGTCTTTACAATATCGCAGTGATATTGATAGTTGACAGCGGAAGGAACGACGTTTGAAAGGAATGTTATGTAATCAACTCCGCCTACAGCTTCAAGTTTCTTTGATCTTTCAAGCTCTTCAGTCAGTGTAACAAAATCAATAGGTGTGTTTTTGTTAAAGATTTTGACCATAGCATCAAAAATGCTCTTGTGAGCTTCCGAATAAAAGTCGTCGGGTCTCAGCATAGTCATAATTTCTGTTTGACACATATTGTCGATAATAACAGAGCCTAGAACTGCTTGTTCTGCTTCAAGACTATGTGGCATTATTTTAAAATCCGGCATATTTCCTCCCTAATCCGCAAAAGGATCTTTCTCTTTCAAAGCTTGATCCCTCTTTTCTTCTTTCTTTTTATCAATTTTAGCACATACAACCAAAAATATCAAGTAAAATACGCTAGCGCCAAGAACGATGATCATCCCGTTCAGCCATTGTGGAACGCTAGTATATAAAACAAGAAGGGTGCTAACAATTAAAGCGACGACGGCGTAGCAGCCGATAAAAATGCCCGCTCGTTTCATCTTTCTGTTAAATTCTCTCTTCTCGCTTTTCATTTCACCCTCCTTGAATTAAATCTCACCACGTAAGATTTTGCCTTTTTCTCTTAATCTCATTGTGTGATCAAGGATAATCTTTCTAATTCTAATACTCTTTGGAGTTACTTCCAAAAGTTCATCGTCTGCCAAGAATTCAATAGCATCTTCCAAGCTCATAAGCTTTGGAGGCGTAAGTCTAAGTGCCTCGTCAGCGCCTGATGATCTACAGTTAGATAAGTGTTTCTTCTTGCAAACGTTAACTACAATATCTCCCCCTTTTGGGTTCTCCCCAACAACCATTCCTGCATAAACTGGAATACCTGGTCCAATAAATAGAGTTCCTCTCTCCTGTGCATTGAAAAGTCCATAGACAATGGCATCCCCAGTTTCGTGAGCGATAAGTGATCCGCACTCTCTTCTGTTGATTTCGCCCTTGTATGGCTCATAATCTTCAAACATAGTGTTGATAATTCCTTCACCTTTTGTGTCAGTGAGGAGCTCGGACTTAAATCCAAAAAGGCCTCTTGAAGGAATTAAGAATTCCATTTTCATTCTGTTTCCTTGTGGAGTCATTTGAACAAGTTCACCCTTTCTAACCCCCATTTTGTTCATAACTGTTCCAACGCAATCTTCTGGAACGTTCAAGAACAATCTATCAATAGGTTCGCATTTCTTTCCGTCAATTTCCTTAATCAAAACTTGAGGCATTGAAACTTGGAATTCATATCCATCTCTTCTCATGTTTTCAATAAGGATTGAGAGATGCATTTCTCCTCTTCCCAAAACTTTGAATGAGTCAGCACTCTTGCCGTCTTTTACAATCAATGACAAATCTTTTACAGCTTCTTTGTAAAGTCTATCTCTTAAGTGTCTTGAAGTTACAAACTTTCCTTCCTTTCCTGCAAATGGGCTATCGTTAACCATAAAGGTCATCTCAACGCTTGGCTCAGCGATCTTAACAAATTCGATAGGCTCAACTTTCCCATCTCCGCAAACCGTATCTCCAATTGTTGTGTTGTCAAGTCCTGCGATACACACAATTTCTCCGACTTTTGCACTTTCAACAGGAACTCTCTTAAGTCCTTCGAATGTGAATAGGCTAACGATCTTTGAGTTAACTTTTTTGCTTGCATCATGATAGTTGCAAACTGTTACATTTTGCCCGACTCTAATTTCTCCTCTTTCAATCTTTCCAACAGCGAGCTTTCCAACATAGTCGTTATGTTCTGCAGATGAGATTAAAACTTGAAGAGGTTCTTTTTCCTCTCCTTCTGGCGCTGGGATGTATGAAATAATAGTCTCAAAAAGAGGCTTTAAGTCTGTTCCAAGAACATCTGGATCTGTTGACGCAATTCCCTTTCTTGCAGAGCAGAAAACGAATGGGGAGTTAAGCTGCTCCTCATTTGCATCTAATTCCAAGAAAAGCTCTAATACTTCGTCGATAACTTCTTTTACACGTGCATCTGGTTTATCAATTTTGTTGACAACAACGATAACCTTGTGTCCAAGTGCAAGTGCTTTTTCCAAAACAAATCTTGTTTGTGGCATTGGACCTTCATAGGCATCAACAACTAAAAGCACTCCGTCAACCATTTTCAAAACTCTTTCAACTTCTCCGCCGAAGTCAGCATGTCCTGGTGTGTCTACAACGTTAATTTTTACATCTTTGTACATGCAAGATGCGTTTTTAGCTAAAATAGTGATTCCTCTTTCTCTTTCAAGGGCGTTTGAGTCCATTACTCTATCTTCTACAACTTGATTTTCTCTAAAAACGTTCCCTTGCTTTAACATTTCGTTAACAAGTGAGGTTTTGCCGTGGTCTACGTGGGCAATAATAGCAATATTTCTAATCTTTTCGTTTTTCATTCTTTCTTCTTTTCCTTTTATTTTTGACGTTTTAGTATACCACTAATTCGCTCAAAAAACAATAAATTTTATATAAAATATTCTAGTTATTATATATATTTTTTCTAATTGCAGAAAAATTTTTTGCTCGATTTTGGAAATTTTGTTTAATTCGGTTGTCATATTTTTCAAAATGTTCTATAATCATATTAACAAAGGAGGATTTAAAAATGGCAACAAAGAAAAGATCTGGAGACTATTTTGGTTTAGGATATATTGTTAGCGTAATCTTAGCTATCATCCCTGTAACATCATGGATCTGTGGAGCAATCACAAGATTCTCAGAAGGAAAATTCCTTGCTGGACTTCTTAGATTAATCTTTGGTTTCAACATCGTTTGGATTTTAGACTTGATCCTTATGATTGTAAACAAGAGAATTTTAAGAATCATCAATGCTTAATTATTCAAAACAAAAAAACTGCGAAATCGCAGTTTTTTTATTCTTTTTTTTCACCTTATTTTTTACTTTAAACTGTTTCAGTTTCTAATAAAATCTTTTTATTATGACAAACTTTAAATTTGTCACTCAACCTCTTCAACAACCTGTTGTTTGTCGCTCTCAACGTTCATTTTTACATTATGGTCAATTGGCACCCACTCAACTTCCTTTTTTGTAACTGCTGAGAAATAGATAGGAATGTATGACCCCATATAAATTGGCATCATAAGGCAGCAGACAAGTGCGTTTTTGAATGTGATGTTGATATGTTTTCTCTCGGCAATAAGCATAAACATTCCATAGAGAGCTAGGAACAAATATATTGAGAAGGTTGCAGCTGCAAACGCAATATACACACTTATTCTCATAGGCTCATGGTTAATTGATCCAATAATTCCCATTATCAGAGTGAAGAGGCTATATCCCACTGCAGTTAGAATTAAACTCATAACTGGAAGAATGCTCATCGTGTATTCAAGCTTGCTAATCTTGTTTTTTTTGTCAAAAAGGAATCCTTTAAGAAGCTGCTTTTTATACTTTTTGTCAACCTGTCCATATCCCTTGACCCAGCGCATTCTCTGATTCCAAGAAACTTTTAATTTTGTTGGCTGCTCATCATAGAATTCCGCATATTCGTTGTAAGTCGATTTCAAATCATTCACTGTTGAAAACATCGAAAGTTCATAGTCCTCAGTTAGCGCATAGAATTTCCATCCGCCAATTTTTTTAATGATTTTAAAATCGATGTAGAAGCCTGTTCCGCTTAAAATAACATTTTGATTAAATCTGGATCTGCATTTATTGTGAAATGTGTTCACCATTGAGAATGTGAGAGCGCTGCAACTTGCGACCCAGCCACCATTCCAATTTTTACTATTTCTATATCCAAGTGCTATCTCATAACCAAGGTCATATGTCTTGTTCATCTCTTTGATGTAATTTTTTGTTAAAACATTGTCAGCATCAAACACAAAAAGTGCATCATATTCTTCTTTTTTCTTAAAAATATACTGTATTGCTTCATCAAGAGCATATCCCTTACCCTTTAGGTCTAAACGCTTTCTAACAAAGATTTCAGTGTTCTTGTATTTTTTTGCAATTTCACAAGTTGGATCTTTTTCACTCTCAACAATTACATAAGTTTTTAATAAATCAGGATTATAGTCTTGATCTTTTATTGAAATTAATAAATCTTCTATCACCTTGCTTTCATTTCTTGCAGGGATTAGAATTACAAATTTATGATCTTTTTTGGCATCTGGAAATTTTTGTGATGGGAAAAGTCCAATAATATGATAAACAATTTTTTGCAATAAAAGCAAAAAACAAACACCTAACATGATGTAAAAAACGATATTTCCAATGTTAAATATATATGAATACATTTTTATTTCCTTTGATCGCATTTTATCATTTTTATTATGTAAAATCAAGAGAAAAATATTCTTTTCCTACTTATCCAAATATTTTTTCGACAAATTTTCTTTAACTTCCTGTCTAACTCTACCTATCACAAATGCTCCATCTTTGACATCCTTATCAATGGTTGTTCCCGCACAAATGTACGCTTTTTTTCCGATTTTTACTGGGGCAATAATATTACAATTACTGCCGATAAACGCTTCATCATCGACATAACTTCGCTGTTTAATCTTTCCATTATAATTAACAAATACAACTCCGCATCCAATATTCACTTTTTTGCCAATATAACTATCGCCAACATAAGCCAAATGATTCGCTTTGACACCTTCATCTAAATAGCTATTTTTTATCTCAACAAATGAGCCAATTTTTACATTTTTTCCTGTTTCTGAATTAGGTCTAATATGTGAAAAAGGGCCAATATGATTGTTTTTTCCAATTATTGAATCAGAAATTACACTGTGTTTTATTATGCTATCTTCCCCAATTTCTGAATCGGTTATTTCACTGCTAGGATAGATTATTGCGCCATTTTTTATCACGCTTTTCCCAAGTATGTAAACATCGTCATATATTTTTACATTGTCGCCTATGACAACGCTATTTTCAATTACACTTTTTTTTGAAATTTTACAATTTCTTCCTTTCTTCATATGTCCCCCTAAACAATATCTTTTATGTCACGAAGTTTTGTTGTGTTAAAACATTGACTTTATTCGCCCTTTTTTTTATAATGAAAGGGAAAAAGGAGAAAAAAATGGAAATCGCAAAAAATAAAACGACGCTAACAAAGAAAATGTTGTTCGCTTTTCAAAACAAAGAAATATTTAAAAGGTCTTGGGTTATTATAATCTGCGCTTTGGCTCTTATCGTAGTTTCATTCAGAGTAGTTGACGGAAAATTAGTTTTAAACAGCATTCCTTTCTTAGTGATTGGATGCCTAGCTTATCCGCTATATATCGGAATCCTTGAACTAGTTTTTATAAAGCAAAATAAAACTTTTGTTCCAGTTACAATTGAATACACCTTCCAAACAGACTCAATTAAACTTGACGGAACTAGTGCATATGGAAGGGAAACTTCTGAACTCTTCTACTCAAAGTTAGATAAGATCGTTTTCACAAAGAAATACATCTATCTCTACATCAACAAAACAAGCGCACTTTTAGTTGACAATTCAAGCTTCTCATCTGGTTCTTCAGAAAAAGTAAGAGCACTTCTTGAGTATTCATATGCCGAAAAAGTTAAAGGTTTCAAAAGAAAGGAAAAAAAGGTGGAAGAAGTGAAAGTGGAAGAGCCAAAAACTGAAACACCTGAAAAAGAAATTAAAGTTGAAGAAGTAAAAGATCAAGCTTCTGAAAACGTGATTGAAGAAAAAGAATCAAATAATAAAGAATAAAAACAACTTAAAAAAATATGGAAAATGTTAAAAATCCATATTTTTTTATTAAAAACATCGCAAATTCAAGAATATGCTTCATTTTTGATTTTTGCGATGTATTTTTTTTATTAAATTTTCTTAAGTTTTGTGTCCTTAAGTCCAACTGTTCTATTGAACACTAAGTGCCCATCAGTTGTGTCCTTATCCAAACAATAGTATCCATTTCTCATGAACTGATATCTATCGTCGTGATTAAATTCAACGTCTGATTCAACATAGCAGTTTGTCAAAACTTGTTTTGAGTTTGGATTGATTTTGTATTCATCTCTAACAGCTCTTTCGCTTGTTGATCCTTCGTCTTCTTCGTCAAGAAGATTCTCAAAATGTCTAACTTCACACTTTGTTGCATATTTTTCGTTAAGCCAGTGGATTGTTCCCTTAACTTTCACTTCGCAGCCTTCGCCGGACTTTGTCGTTGGGTCATATTCTGCATATACAGTCTTCACGCTACCATCTTCGTTTAGGTCATATCCCGTACACTTAACTACGTATGCTCCTTTCAATCTTACATTGTTGCCAACAAATAATCTGTGATATTTTGGTGGTGGATTAACTTCAAAATCTCCCCTTTCAATGAGAAGTTCCTTTCCAAACTTATATGTCCTATATGTTGTGTCTTCCCTTTGTGGATAATCTTCCAAAAGGATATTCTCTTCTACCTTATCATAGTTGGTGATAACAAGTTTTATAGGATCGATAACTGCCATAACACGTTTTGAAACTTCATTGAGTGTGTTTCTGATATAGAATTCTAAGTTACTTCTCTCGGCGATTGTTGTACTCTTTGAGAAGCCTGCGCCTTTGACAAATTCAATTAAGCTTTGTGGCAAAACACCTCTTCTTCTTAATCCTCTAAGTGTATAAAGTCTTGGGTCATCCCAACCTTCTACAATCCCGTCTTCAATGAGCTTTTTAATGTTTCTCTTTCCTGAAACAGCATTTTTGATAAGAAGGTTTGAATATTCAACCTGTCTTGGTCTGTTCTTGAGTCCACTGTTTTCAACAACCCAGTTGTAAAGTGGTCTGTGGTCCTCAAATTCCAATCCGCAGATAGAATGGCTAACGCCTTCCAAAGCATCATCCAAAGGATGTGAGAAGTCATATGTTGGATAGATATTCCACTTTCTTCCAATTCTTTGGTGCTCCATGTATTGAATCTTGTAAATTACAGGGTCACGCATGTTGATATTAGGGCTTGCCATATCTATCTTAGCTCTAAGGCAACGTGCTCCCATTGGGAACTCCCCGTTTTTCATTCTTTCAAAAAGTTCAAGGTTTTCTTCAACGCTTCTGTTTCTATATGGGCTGTTTGTTCCCGGCTCAGTCAATGTTCCTCTTGTAGCAGAAAGCTCTTCTGGAGAGAGATCGCAAACATATGCCTTACCTTCTTTAATAAGTTTTAAAGCAATCTCATAGTTTTGTTGGAAATAGTCTGTTGCATAATAAATGTGAGCCCACTTGTATCCAAGCCACAAAACATCTTCTTGCAAAGCGTCCACAAACTCCTGTTTTTCTTTCACTGGATTTGTGTCGTCATATCTTAAGTTACAAACTCCTCCGAACTTTTCTGCAGTGCCATAATTTAGCACAATATTTCTCACGTGTCCGATGTGAAGATATCCACTTGGCTCAGGCGGATGTCTTGTTTGAACGTGGTCGCATCTTCCTTCTTCTAGGTCACTGACAATAATGTTCTCGATAAAGTTTGATGGTTCTATATTCATTGTATTCTCCTCTATGCTTGTAATTTTAGCATATATCCCCGAAAAAAACAAGCATTTTACTATTTGTATATATAAGATTTGATATGATTCCTCCCTAAATTTTGTTGGAAAATAAAAAGAAATGTGTTAAAATAAGTTAAGGAGCATTTTTATGAGAATTACACCTATTCAGACTTTGGATGATGTCAAGAGAGTGTATAAATTCTTGACAGACCGATTTACAGAAGAGAGCAGAGAAAGTTATCAGGTTCCCTTCCCACTTGCCGACACTTACAGTGGAATGATGGAACAGATTGAGAATAAGCAAAAATTGCAACTAAAAGCTGAAAAGAGAGGTCTTTTAATTGGCTTTATTGCGGCCCAAGATAAAGATAAGAACAGCCACGATGTATATATTCAATGCATTGTCGTTAGAAAGCAGTATCTCAAGAGCGGTGTTGGTGGAACACTTATGAGAAGCATGGAGTACGTTTTGAGAAAAGCAGGATACACAGTTGCAAAGATTAACGAATATGAAGGTTCAAACTTCTTCTTCATGAAATCTGGATTTACTCCATACTTGTATGTAACATGTCCAAGCGAAGAAGCTGCGAAGAATGTTAAGCATCACAAACTTAACAGAATGGACTTTGTTGAAGAATATGAAAAAGACGGCAAGTTTGTCATTAAATTTGACGTTTTGGACGAGCCTGTTCAACAGTACAAAAAATATTTCATGGATTTAGGCGATTCAATCGAAGCTAGCTATGTCTATGAAAAAATTTACTTAAAAAGTAACTCTTTTGCTTGATAATAAGGTCAAAAAATGCTATAATAACCATGTTTAGAGATAAGTCTTTGGGCAAAAAATATTAAGGAGAGAAAAATGGACGTTATTAAGAATATGAATGTTAAGCCTATGCTTGAAAGAGCTGAATTTGAAAGATTGGCTACACCAGATAAAGGTGCTACAGTAAATTTAAGAATTGGAGATGATCTCACTGTTACAGAAATCAGTGAAGACGTTGTTAAAGTTTCAGTTGCAAGAACAGTTGCTTCAAACCCAGAATGCATCTTCAAAATCTTTGTTGAAATGAGCGCTGAAGTTTTAGTTAACAGAAAAGAATATGATGATCTTGCAGACTCTAAGGAATACTTTAAGAAGAGCCCTGTTGCAAGAATGCTCACAGCTCAAATTGCTACAATCATTGCTAACTTAACAGTTAACTCAGCGATCGGACCAATGATTACTGTTCCAATGTTGCAAGCATAATAAGAATAAAAGAAAAATTTTGAAAAATAATATGAATGTGATATTGATGCTAAAATCAATATATTGTATCATTTAATAAATCAAACAACAACATATTGTAAATATTTATTATAATTGTTGTTGTTTTTTGTTGACAAAAATTCCTATAAAATGTAGAATTTTATCTAGTATAACGGAGGAAACAATGGATAAACAAAACAATCCTTGGAGAGGATTTAAAGGACAAGACTGGCAGAGCGATATTAATGTCGCAGACTTTATCGCTGCTAACTATAAAGAATATAAAGGAAACGACTCTTTCCTGGAAGGAATTTCAAATAAGACTAAGAAAGTTTGGGCTGTCTGCTCAAAACTTCTCAAAAAGGAAATGGCTGTAGGACTCTTAGATGTTGACCTCGAACATTTTTCAGGAATTAACACTTTTAAGCCAGGTTTTATTGATAAGAAAAACGAAGTTGTTTTTGGGCTTCAAACAGATAAGCCACTAAAAAGAATTGTAAATCCTTATGGCGGATATAGAATGGTCGAAAAAGCTTTGAAAGCATATAACAAATCTTTTGACGAAAAGCGATTCAACGATTTTAAGGAATTTAGAAAGACTCACAATGACGGAGTGTATGACTGCTACACTCCTGTTATGCGTGCTGCAAGAAAAAATGGACTTCTCACTGGCCTTCCTGACGCCTATGGCAGAGGAAGAATCATTGGGGACTACAGAAGAGTTGCACTCTATGGAATAGATAGACTTATTGAAGAAAAGAAGAAAGATCTTTTAAATTATGAGGACTTCAGCGAAGAAAAGCACATCCGCACTAGGGAAGAACTTAGCGAGCAGATTAAGGCTCTTGGTCTTATAAAGGACATGGCAAAAGGATATGGATTTGATATCTCTAAACCTGCTCAAAATGCAAAAGAGGCCGTTCAGTGGCTTTACTTTGGATATCTTGCTGCTGTTAAGGAAAACAACGGGGCTGCAATGAGCCTTGGAAGGACATCAACTTTCTTAGATATCTACATCGAAAGGGATTTAAAAGAAGGAAAATTAACAGAGCTTGAAGCTCAGGAGCTCATCGACCAATTTGTAATTAAGTTAAGACTTGTAAGACACTTAAGAGAGCCGGCATATGACGAGATTTTCGCGGGCGATCCAACTTGGGTCACAGAAAGTATTGCGGGAATGCTTAACGACAAAAAGAGCTTAGTCACAAAGAACTCTTTCAGAATGCTCCACACTCTTATTAACCTCGGCTCAAGTCCAGAGCCAAACCTCACAGTTTTATGGTCTGAAAACTTGCCTAAAAACTTTAAAAACTACTGCGCAAAAATTTCCATCTTGACAGACGCTATTCAATATGAGAACGACGATATTATGCGCCCAATTTATGGTAACGACTATGCAATTGCCTGCTGTGTTTCAGCCATGAAAGTTGGAAAGCAAATGCAATTCTTTGGAGCAAGATGCAATCTTGCAAAATCTCTGCTCTATGCGATTAATGGTGGGATTGATGAGCAAACTGGCGCAAAAGTTATAAATGACTGCGAGCCAATTAAATCAGATTTACTTAGCTACAAAGAAGTTAAAACAGCTTACTTTAATATGCTGAGAAAAGTCGCTAAAATTTATGTTGATACCATGAACATAATCCACTATATGCACGATAAATATGCATATGAGAGAGGACAAATGGCGCTTCATGACACTGAGCCAGAAAGACTTATGGCGTTTGGAGTTGCCGGACTATCTGTTGCCGTTGACTCACTTTCTGCTATTAAGTATGCAAAAGTTAAACCTATCAGAAATGATAAAGGAATTGCAACTGGCTTCGAAATTGACGGAGATTTCCCTAAGTATGGAAATGATGACGACAGAGTTGACAAGATAGCTGTGGAAGTTGTCAAAGAGTTCTATAAATATCTTCACGAGAACAAACTTTATAGAGATGCAAAACACACTCTTTCAATTTTGACAATAACATCAAATGTTATGTATGGAAAAAAGACGGGAGCAACTCCTGACGGAAGAGCTTGCGGAGTTCCTTTTGCTCCGGGAGCAAATCCTATGCATGGAAGAGATAGCTCAGGAGCGCTAGCTTCCTTAAACTCTGTGGCAAAAATTCCATATTGCAATGTTTGTCAGGACGGAATTTCAAACACATTCTCAATCGTTCCTTCAGCTCTTGGAAGAAGCGAGAAAGAAAGAACTGAGAATTTAGTAAACATCTTGGACGGATACTTCCACCAAGGCGCACACCACTTAAATGTAAATGTTCTAAACAGAGAACTTCTCATTGATGCTATGAACAATCCAGGAAAATATCCAAACTTAACAATCAGAGTTTCGGGATATGCTGTAAATTTCAACAGACTAAGTAGAGCTCATCAAGAGGAAGTTATAAGCAGAACATTCCATGAAAAAATCTAAATAATCGGAGAAATAATGAAAGGAAAAGTTGCAGAAATACAGACCATGGGACTTTTGGACGGGCCGGGGATTAGAACGGTCGTGTTTTTGCAGGGCTGCCCGCTAAGATGTCTCTATTGTCACAACCCAGAAATGCAAGATTCTATGCAAAAGGTAAAACAGTACACTCCAAAGCAGATTGTTGATATCTTGAAGAGATACAAAAGTTATTATAAAGACAACGGCGGGGTGACATTTTCAGGCGGAGAACCACTCATGCAAAGAGATTTCCTTTTGGAAACGCTAAAACTCTGCAAAAAAGAAGGAATTAACACCTGTCTTGACACATCTGGCTTTGGATTTAACTATGACGAAATTCTAGACTATACAGATCTCGTTATCCTAGATATAAAAGCTGTAAATCCTGAGCTTTACACTAAAATTACAAAACAAAAAGTGAAAATATCTCTCGAATTTCTAAAAACCTGCCAAAAGAAGAACAAAAAACTTTGGATTAGACAAGTTATCGTTCCGGGGATAAACGACGACGAAAAGCACGTTTTAGAGCTTAAAAACTTTATCTCAAAGCTAAAGAATGTTGAAAGGGTGGAGCTTCTTCCCTATCATTCAATGGCAAAGGACAAATATGCAAAACTTGGTCTTTCCTATCCTCTCGGAGATACGCCAGAAATGGACAAGCAAAAGTGCATGGAATTGGAAAAATTATTAAAAAATTAAATTAGATAAATAAAAAGCCAGTATATGCTGACTTTTTTGATTTTTAATCGGTCGGTATGACGGGACGGGTAAACCCGCCCGTGAATTAGATTTATTTTTAGAAAAATTCTCCAAGCAAAGCTAGTACGCATCATAATGCTCATAACAAAAAAACCAACCTTGAAAGGTTGGTCTTCAATTGGTAGCGGTAAATGGGATCGAACCGTTGACCTCACGAGTATGAATCGTGCGCTCTAGCCAGCTGAGCTATACCGCCATAACCTTTAAAGAGGGATTTATAAAGGTACAATCACAATTATACTTAAACTGAAGAATTTGTCAACATTTTTTCATGTTTTTTTCTTATTTCTTCAATTTATTTCAGAAAAAAGCAAAACAATCTATGATAAATAAAGCCCAAAAACTTGCTTATTTACTTAAAAAAATATATAATATACACATAAAGGAGATTATTATGATCATTGACGAAATCAAAAAAGCTAATATTGACGCTATGAAAAACAGAGATACTGTATCTCGCGGAATTTTCAGCGTTGTTTTAAACAAAGTTAAACTCGAAGAAATCAGAAAGAGAGAAAATGGAACTGAGCTTGTTGATGCAGACTTAGTTGCTATCCTTCAAAAAACAATTAAGGAATTAACAGAAGAGAAAGAAAATTATCTCAAAGCTAATCACAGTGATATGGCTGAGCAATCTGCAAAGCAAATAGAGATTATTTCTAAATTCCTTCCTCAGATGATGAGTAAAGAGGAAATTAAAAATATCATTTCTTCTCTTCCAGATCAATCAATCCCATTTGTTATGAAACACTTTAAAGCAAACTATGCCGGCAAGTGCGACATGAGAATGGTTCAAGAAGTTTTAAAGGGAAATTAATGAAAATTTTTGCAATTAGCGATTTACACTTATCAATCAATAACCCAAAACCTATGAATATATTTGGAGAAGTCTGGGAAGGTTATGAAGAAAAGATTTTCACTGACTGGAAAAAGAAGGTCACTGATGAAGATATCGTTCTACTTGCCGGAGATTTTTCGTGGGCAATGAAATTGGAGGACACGAAAAAGGATTTTGACCTGCTTAAAGATCTTCCGGGAAAGAAAATTATTATCCGCGGGAATCACGACTATTGGTGGAAAAGCATTTCTTCAGTGAGAGCATTCCTCCCCGCAGGGATGTACGCCATTCAAAATGACGCTTTGAAATTTGGAAATTACATAATTTGCGGGACACGTGGATGGAGCGTTCCAGAGGAAAATGCTGTTCAGACGGCTGAAGATAAAAAAATCTATGACCGCGAGGTTATTCGTTTGGAAATGACCCTTCAAACAGCAATGAAATTCAAAGAAGAGGGAGATAAAGTAATCTGCATGATGCACTATCCTCCTTGCAACTTCCACAAGCAAGACAGCGACTTCACTGCTCTTCTTGAAAAGTACAATGTTGATGCAGTTGTCTATGGGCATCTTCATGGCTACAAGAAAGTAAATTTAAGATATGTGAAAAACAATATCCCATATTATCTAACATCCTGCGATATGGTGGACAACAAGCTGATCGAGATTGACGTATAGGTTTTAAAATATTCTTAAATAAATATTAAGCTTAAATAAATAAAAATTGACAAGAATGTTATTATAGTGTAAAATAACAAGGACTAGAAACGGAGAAAATATGAAAAAATGGACTAAAGGGCTTTTGGCCGTTGCGTTCGCTGGAGCTTTCGTTTTAACAGGTTGCTCCTCAATCGAACAAGTAAAAAATGACAAGACAGAGATTTTATACAATGGAGGAAGCGTTGTCGCTGTTGGCAATTATCTTTATTATGGCAATGGCTATGCTAGTGGTGTTTCTGATTTCAGTACATCAAGTGACAGTGAATATAAGACAGCTCAAGAATATTCATATCTTGCTAGAACAAACTTAAATGGACGTACAGACAGCCAGTATAAGAATGAAAACAATGTTGACAAACTTAATGACAGAATTGCTGGATATGGCAGCTCATATATGTTTGTACTTGGAAACGATATTTATTTCGCAACACCAAACCTACACAAGACAAATGAAAACAAGTATATTTGGAATTATGTTTCCTTCTTCAAAATGGGAATTAATGGCGGAAAAGCTAATGAAATTTATACAACTGAAGCTTATGACGAGGGTTCAGCTCAAATTAGAGCTTTATCATATAATGGCAAACATTACTTAGTTATCTTTGACGGAACAAACTTAGTGAAAATTTCACTTGGAAGCGACAAGGTCGAAAAACTCACTGACTCTACTGTAACAAGTGTTGCTCTCCCAGCTGAAGGTGAAAACTGGAATGGAATGATATACTACACTACTGCAAATAGCTCTGAAGTTGGTCAAAAAGGAAATGTTGCTTACAGAGTAAACATTGAAAATTCAAATTCAGAAAAGATCTGTCAAGAAATTAACCTTACTGTTACATTCACAGGCAGAGTAAAGAACAAAGTTTTCTTCTCAAGAAAAACTGAAAGCTCTGACTTTACAGAAACATATGTTTTCGACGCTGACAGCGCAAACGGAAAATCATTCAACACTGCAAGCAAGAGATTCTACAACTTAGCTATTGATAATATCAGCGAAGTTTCAGTTGATAACACATTGTACAACGGCTACACTTTTGAAGTAACTGTTAACAGCAAAACACAGGTTATGTATTACAATCAAATGAACAACTCAACTACACTATTTGTTTCTGGAGACGCTGGCTATGCAAATACAGTTGCTAGCTATGGAACATATTTCTATTACATGACAAGTGACAAGATCATGAGAAAAACTTTTGATACAAACGAAGAGACAACTATCGTTAGTGATATGACAATCAAGAACGATGGGTTCGGATATGATTACTACTATGTAGACGGTGCAATTTCAAACTTAAACAACATATATTTCTATGCTCAAGTTCCTGTTGACGAAGACGCTGAAGAGAGCAAAGAAGAAAATGAAGAAGAAAGAAAAGAAGAAAGTGACACTAACTATTATCTCTTCAAAGTTGACGCAAATGGTGCTAAAAAACCAGCATTAGTTGGTAAAAAATAAGGATAATACTCTATTCTACATTTTTAGTCATAACTCGCATTTAATCTGCGTGTTATGATTTTTTTATTTGCGTTTTTTGTGGTATCTTAAAGATGTTCCACAAAATAAACAAAAACATAGACTTTAACAATACAAAAGATATTTTTTTGTTTTAATTTGAAATTAAATATAAGGGGGTAATCATGGAAAACTTAACTAATGGAGAAAGGATAAAATTGTACATAGCGGATAACGAAGATAAAAATACATTCGAGGAATATTTTAAAGCAAAGGACTACTTCTCTGTAGTTGGCTCATCTGCGAGTGGCGAACAAATTCTCCAAGACGTTAAGGCTCTTAGACCTGACTATCTTATCATGGAAGTTATACTTTCTGGACTAGACGGATTTACTGTATTCGAGAAGCTCAAACAGGATATGGGCAAGAATTGTCCAAAGGTTATTTTCGTATCGAACCTCAGCCATAGCGGATTTGTTTCAAAAGCTATGAAAGAGGGCGCAAGCTATTTTATGGTTAAGCCTGTTTCACCTCAGATTTTAGAGGAGCGTATTTTCGATCTTGCTTTAAACAAAGATGAAAAATCAAAGGACGGAAAGCAACTTGACGAAAAGATTTCAAACATCTTTATTTCAATTGGAATTCCAGCACATATTAAGGGCTATCAGTTCTTAAGAGAAGCTGTTAAACTCGCTGTTGAAAAACCAGAGATTATTGGGTCAATCACAAAACAGCTCTATCCAACAATTGCTGAGAGATTTGAAACAAGCTCAAGCAAAGTTGAAAGAGGTATGCGTCACGCTATCGAAGTTGCTTGGAACAGAGGAAAAATTGAAAATATCAACTCCCTCTTTGGCCTTAAAATTTACAGCAGCAATGAAAAGCCAACGAATGGCGAGCTGATTGCTCTTATTGCCGACAAAATGATAATGGAAGGATAGTAAAATATCCTTTTTTGTTTATTGGAATATCCGCAAAGTCGAAATATTTTTTTTCAAAATCTCCACCCGCAGCAAAGTTCGCTTATGCACAAGAAAATATTTCAAAGACCGCTTTTGCACGAAAACATATTCCTAAAGCAATGCTGTGCGAGGACATCTTGCTAAAAGCTACTTATTTGCGAAACATAGGACACTGTGTCGTGGATTAAAAAAAAGTAAAAACTATATAAACAAACATTTTATTTCTTTAAAATTCCTATTTTAAAATATAATCGCTATTTTGCTCTTTAAAATTTGCTTTTTTGTGATATAATGTAAAACATAAAAGAGGAAGAGATGTTAAAAGAAATTAATTTAAAAGAAGTCGGGTCAGTTGAAGCTTCAATTGCGATTACTGATATGGAAATAGATAACGCAAAGCTAGAAGGAATAACTGTACTCAAACTTCTTCACGGATATGGTTCGCACGGCTCAGGCGGGATTATATTAAAAGAAGTTAGAAAAGAGCTTTCTTATCTAAAAAAGCAGAAGAAAATAAAGGACTTTTTTAACGGAGAAAAATGGAATATCTTCGATAAAGAGGTTATTGAAATACTAAGTAGAGATAAGTCTATCGTTGGGGACTCAGACTTGAATAGAAGAAATCCTGGGATAACGATAGTTGTTTTGTGAGGAAGAAATGAAATGTAATGCATGCCCAAGAAAATGCAATGTTGACAGAAGCACTTCCCTCGGATTTTGTAACGAGGGAGAGAAAATTCGAATTGCGAAGATAATAAACAATTTTAAGTGGGAAGAACCTCCTATCAGTGGAACAAATGGCACTTGTGCCATATTTTTCTCAGGCTGCAATTTAAAATGCTCTTTTTGTCAAAATTACAAAATATCTCGTGGCAATGTCGGAAATTTATATTCGCCAGAGGAGTTTGCAGAAATTTTAAAACAAGCAGATGAAAGTGATAACGAAAGCATTGACCTTATCACTCCAACGCACTTCACAGGCCAGATTCTTGAGGCTTTTAGGATATATAAGCCAAAGAAGAGAGTCGTTTGGAATTCAAGCGGATATGAAAGTCTTGCAAGCATTGAAAAAATTGCAAAATATGTTGACATTTTTCTTCCAGATTTCAAATATTTTTCGCCCGAACTTTCTTTGCAATTCTCTAAGGCGAAGGATTATTTTGATGTCGCAAGCAGAGCCATTAAAAGAATGAGCGAGCTTAAGCCAAATAAGTTAAAGAATGGAAATCTTGTCCAAGGTGTTATCATCCGCCACCTAGTTCTTCCTTTTCACGCAAAAGACAGCTTTGAAATATTTAATTTCATAAAACAAAACATAGACGATCCCATTATTAGCGTTATGTCGCAGTTCATTCCAAATGGAGAGGATAAGGAAGGAAGAAAACTAAATATCATTGAATACAAAACAGTTCTTTCGCATATCAAAAAACTTGGGCTAACAAAGGGCTATTTCCAAGAGCTAAGTTCGGCGGACGAAAACTATATCCCCGAATTTTAAAGTTATTTATTTGACATAAAAAAACAAAAAGTGTAAACTATTGTATATATGGAGAATAATATGGAAAATTTAAGCCCAGTAGATCAAAGAAGAAAGAAAATTTTAATGATAAACAGAGTTTTTGGAATGGCAGTTTCAATCGCTATTTTTTCACTGCTACTCTGCTTTTATTTCAAAGCTATCGACGAGTGGGTTTTCTCGATTTGCACAATTATGCTTAGTGCAATAAACTTTATCACTTGCGCAACAGTAGCTAAGGTTGCCGGAAGAGATACTGTAAACACAGCGAATCTATTCTTCTCAGTAATTTTCTTTATAATCGGACTTACATTCCTTATTTATGGAATCGCAACAGGAAATCTACTTCTCCCATTCTAAAGTTATAATTAAAAAAAGGAAGACTAAAAGATCTTCTTTTTTTATGAAAATCTATTTTTATAATATACTATTTTTATAAATATGGAGTGCATGTTTCATAACGCATGTAATTCCACCTGTTTAAATATTCCATGGATTTCTTGCCCCAAACTTAAATCTTTCGGAAATAATGTTTGATGGGAAAGATTTTCTAAGCTTATTGTATTTCTCAACGCAACTATTATATTTCCCAATTGCGTTTGAAAGTTGCAACTGAATTTCATCAAGCTCTTTTGCATCCTTAACAAGTTTTTTGCTGGACTTAAGCTCCGCTTTTTTATATTCCGCCTTAATATATTTTAATGTATGTTCTGCGAGCTTTTTTTGAGCAATGGCTCTATTTATCATCCCTTCATTTGCAAGGCAATTGGCAACTTCCTTCTTTAGGGCTTTACCTTCCTTCCCTTTCTTCCCTTCTTTCTTGTCGATATAGTCAACAACGGCATTTACTTTTTCGCAATATTGTTTAATTTTGCTGTTTATAACTGGAAAATTTCTGTCGACAGCATTTTTCAAAACTACAAGTTTATTACTTACAACAATAATCCAAATTAGAATGCCTACTGAAATTACGAAGACAGCACCAACAATTATTAACCAACCCCACCATTGCATAAATTTCCTCTCCTTTTTTACATATTAACACATTTTTTACATTTTGTGAAATATTTATATATAAAAAACATCTTTTTCATAATTAATATTTGCAAGTTGCTTGGAGTTTATGTTTTTTTATGTTATCTTTAAATAAAAAAAGGAGTTTGTATGAAGCAAGTTAAGAAAGTCATTATCCCAGTTGCGGGATTAGGCTCCCGTTTTTTGCCCGCTACTAAAACTATAGCAAAGGAAATGTTCCCAATCGTGGACACACCTGCGCTTCTTCTTATTCTTGAGGAATGCTTGGATAGTGGAATCACTGAAGTATTTTTCGTTTTAAGAAAAGGAAAGGAATACATCAAGGACTTCTTTAGTCACGACAAAGAGTTTGAAGAAAAAATGATTAAGTCAAATAGAGGACATATGCTTGATAGGCTCAATCGAATCATTGATAACATGACTTTTACTTATGATTATCAAAAACCTGAGTACAATGGCACTGCAGGAGCTTGCTACATTGCAAAAGAGTGGGCTAATGGTGAGCCTTTTGCAGTTCTATATTCTGATGATTTAAATTACACTCCAAAGGGCGCTCGTCCAGTTATCGGACAGCTTATTGACGCCTACAACGAAACAGGGGCAATGATTATCGGCTGCAAAGAAGTTCTTGGAAAAGAGATTTCAGCTTATGGAGCATGTAAACTTGAAAAGAAGATAAATGATAAGCTATACAAAATTTCTGGAATTGTTGAAAAGCCAAAGTTCGGCACTGAGCCATCAAAAATAGCTGGGCTTGCAAGATACATTATGCCTGCAGACACTTTCAAATATATTGAAGAACAAATCAAAGTTACTCCTGCCGGCAAGGAAATGAATCTCACGGATACGATGGACCTTATTATGAAAGATCAGCCTGCTTATGCCCTTATCATGGATTCTGTGCGATATGACACAGGAGATAAGCTCGGCTTCCTTATTGCAACTGTTGAATATGGTCTTAGAGATGAAAATCTCGGAGAGGATTTTAAAAATTATTTAAAGAATTTAAAATTTTAATAAATAATATTCTAAACTTGTAAATTTCACAAAAATATTTTATTTTATCGTTATAAAAATATTTATTAAAAAAATGAAAAATATTTTTATATGAGTTTTTTAAGTGCATTAAATATTTTTATAAGAATTTTTATATTAAAAAAATTAAAAAACTAGGCATATGCTTAGTTTTTTTTAATTTTGCTGTTTTTTTAAATAAATAAAATTTTTATTTTAATTTTTTAAATTTCTTTTTTTTAACTTTTCCCTTGAAACATATTTGTTATCTTCTCTCAAAAGTTCTTTTTTATAACTTTTCTCTTGAAACATATTTGTTATCTTCTCTCAAAAGTTCTTTTTCATACTTTTCTGAAAGGGAATATTCTTTGTACTCACGTTTTTCTCTAAGTAGTCTTCTTTTTTCAACGATCTCATCGTACTCTGCTCTCTTGCTTCGTACTGTTTGGTCATATATTTCAATCAAGTCCTTATTTGGCACATCCAATTCCAAAGGTCTTTTGCTTGGTGGAAGCTTCAATGTTCTCATTTCATCTAAATAATCCAAATACTTATAAAAACAATCGTCAATCAAGCCCATAGTTTTGCAATCCTCTTCAAAGAAGTCAGCTGGACATTTGCCGAGCGCAGCAAGTCCTTTTCTCTTCAATCTTGTCAAGAGCTCAAGTTCCATGTGTTCATTTCTCAAAAATAGTTTGCTGTCTGGTTTAAAGTACAATCCGTGTTCTTCCAAAGTTTTAAAAACTGCTTCACGTGATTTTTTCCCTAATTTTGGCATATAGAAGAATTCCCATTTTCCAAGATCTGCGACTTCGCCGAGAGTTGTTGGAAACTCTGTTCTCCATCCATATCCGAATCTTCTTCTAAGGCAGGATTGTATTCTAGTATTAATCACTCTTTCATCTGAAAAGACTGTGTCTGCGACAAGTTTATCTCTTTCTTTCATTCTTACTTAATTTTATCCTTTTTCAAAATTTCTTTCACTGATTTGTATATTTTATCATTGATTGTATCCACGCCTAGCATCTTTCCATTCTCCGTGCAAGGAATTACTTCCCAGTTATACTTCTCTGCAACGTATTTTCCCGCGTTATATGCATGCTCCAAGTGATCCTTGTCCTTTTCGTGGATATCTTGATGTGTTCCCGCTTTTAAATCCTTTCTATGATTAGCGAGACTCTTACTTATTTCAACAGGGACGTCAAGGAAAATGACTTTGTCAGCTCTTGGAAGCTTTAGTTTGTTAAACTCTAAATCGTCCAGCCAGTCAAGATATCTGTCTCTTTCTTCCTTGTCATCAATCTTTCCCGCTTGGTGCACCATATTTGAAGAAACATATCTATCTAAAATGATGATTCCCCCAAGTCTATAAAAATCCTTTAAACTAAACATTGTGCATAGTCTATCCACTGCAAAAAGCGCTGAAGATTGATATGCATCTATGTCTTTCGCGTTTTCTCCAAGTTCTCCATTAAGATACATCTTTACTGGAGCTGATGAAGGGCTGTCGTAATTTGGAAAGCTTCTCTCGATTACATTGTATCCCTCCGCCTTGAGTCTTTCAAATAGTTTTGTGGCCTGAGTCTTTTTTCCTGACCCGTCTGTGCCTTCTATGACTATAATTTTCCCCATTCTTCCCTCCATGCTTACATATGTATTATATCACATTTTGACTCTCTTGAAAAGGTTTTTTAGAGAAATTAATTTATTGACTTTAGCCAATTTTCTGTGATATACTTAGGACATACTTAAGGAGGAGAAATGCAGGAAGAGAAAGCTTATCTAACTAGGGTTATATCTAGCATTAATGAGCAGATTGCAAACTATGAATTAGAGATCGCAAAACAGAAGGAAGAAGGGCAGCTCTCGAAATTCCAAATCACCGATAGCTACTACGAACTTGACCAAGAGGAAATGGCTAGACACAAAGTGGACCTCGATGAGTCCGAGAAAGTTGTTGAGCTTATGCAAAAAGATAAGAGAAGACTTGAAAAGCAAGTTAATCGGCCTTACTTTGCTAGAATAGACTTTCAGTCACAAGACGAAAAGAATAAAATTTACATTGGACTTGGCGTTGTTAGAGATAAAGATGCCTCATTAGTTTATGACTGGAGAGCTCCAATTTCTTCACTCTACTACGACTACGACGTCGGCCCTGCAAGCTACTCATGTGAAGAGGGAGAAATCTCTGGAGAGATAACTCTTAAAAGACAATATGCTATTGAAAATCAGCACTTAAAATATTACATAGAGACAAAGGAAACTATCAACGACGAAATCTTGCAAGAAGTTTTGTCAAATAACACTTCTTCAAAGATGAGAGAGATTGTTTCAACGATACAAAAGGAACAAAACAAGCTCATTCGCTGTGACGAAAACAAAAACATTCTTGTTCAAGGTGTTGCCGGGTCAGGAAAGACCTCAATCGCACTTCACAGAGCAGGATATCTATTATATAAGAACAACAAGTTTACAAACAGAGATATCTTTATCCTTTCGCCTTCAAACCTTTTCTCAAACTACATATCAAACGTCTTGCCTGAACTTGGCGAAGATAATGTTATGGAAACGCCATTCTTCACTATTGCAAAGAGTGAGCTAGATAAGAAGCTACAAACAAGAGATGTGTACATCGACGATTTAGTAACACATAAGTCAAACGAAAAGCTCTATGCTTCTGCATACAAGTCATCATTCGCATTTATAGATGATCTCACGCATTTCCTTGAAAATGTTTACATGAAGACTTTCCGCCCTCAAATGCTTTCATTCTCAACACCAGACAGCAAAGAGCCCCTCTTTGTCTTTACTAAAGAGGAAATGGAAAAGCTTTACTACGAAACATACAAGAATCTCCCTATTTGCAAACGTATTTCCTACATGGCGGAATATCTCGTTGAAAGATTTAATCTAAGAAAAAAAGAGTTTCTTCCAGTGAAGGAAAGATTCCAAAAATTCTTATACAACTTCTTCCCTTCAACAGATCTTCAAACAATCCTAAATCTTTTCTACTCAGTTCACAAGATTGAGGAAAACAAGACGGACATTTACAACTATGACGACATCCCAGCAATTTTGATCATCAAGGAATATATGTTTGGGCTTAAAATCAATATCCCAACAAAATATCTAATCATCGATGAAGTGCAAGACTTCACTCCTGCACATTTCTATCTTATCAATAATCTTTGGGACTGCCCTAAGCTGCTTCTTGGGGATATAAACCAGTGCATTGAAAAAAATCTTACACCGGAATATTTAGACATGCTTTCAGAGTACCTTGGCGCAGAGAAAATTGTTTTGAACAAAACTTATCGTTCTACAAAAGAGATTTCTGAATTTTGTCAAAAGATCATTGGCCTTGAGGGCGTGCAGAATATGTGTAGATCGGGCGAAAAGCCAGATATCATAAAAACCAAGGACCAGATTGAGAGTATAAAGGAGCTTCTTCTTAAAAATGCAGGCAAATTTAAGCACATAGCAATCGTTTGCAAGTCAACAACTGAAGCAACTCAGCTTTACAATCAGCTTTCTCGCGACGTCGATATTCACATGGTCCAAGACAGCGATTCATCCTTTGACTATAAGTTCATAGTAACAACTGCAACTACTTCAAAGGGAATTGAGTTCGACTATGTAATCATTCCAAACGTTGAACAATCAAACTACAAAGACAATTTAGATAAAAATTTACTATACATTGCCGGTACTAGAGCTTTGCATAAACTTTCATTGTTATACACTGGCGAGCTTTCAAAACTAATAAAATAGGGCGAAATAACCAAATTTCACCCTTTTTTAACCCAATAATCCACCTTTAAGTTTTAAACATCAAATGTGGAAATGTGGATAACTTATCCATTTTTGCCCGTTTTATATACAAAATGTATAAAAATAAGCTGTTTTGCATAAATATTTAACTGTGGATTTGTGGATAACTTTCACACATTTAATATTTTTACCAAGTGACACGCCATTTTTCGACATATTAGTTTTATTATCATAACAAACACTGTTTTTCTCTCTTGTTACAGAATATTTTACGCTATGTATATATTCAAAATCTGTGTTTGCTTGACTTTTTTTGTATAATATCGTAGAATACATTCATCTAGAAAAAGGAGGAACTATGCAAAAACTAATTACACCTAGACGTCTACAGGGCTTTAATGAATTAGATCCTATGAGACAACTTCAATTCGACCAAATGATAACGAAAATTAAGGATGTTTTTGAGCATCATTGCTTTGTTCCCCTAGACTCCCCTGTTTTGGAGTTAAGCGAGATCTTGCTTGCTAAGTCAGGTGGAGATATTGACAAAGAGATCTACAGATTTTCAAAAGGCTCGACAGATATGTGCATGAGATATGACTTCACTGTCCCTCTTGCAAGATATGTTGCTATGAATCAAAACACACTCGACTTTCCTTTCAAGAGATATCAGATTGGGAAAAACTATCGCGGTGAGCGTCCACAGAAAGGCAGATTTAGAGAGTTTTATCAATGTGACGCAGATGTTATTGGAAGCGAGTCGCTTCCTCTTGTCTATGACGCAGAATGTATTGCACTCTATCCAGAATGTTTTAAAGCCTTAGGTTTTGACATTATTGTTGAAGTTTCTGACAGAAATATTTTGAATGGGATTATAGCTGACATCGAACAAGAAGAAAAGACGAACGAAATTCTCACATTTTTGGATAAGCTTGACAAGCTCGGAAGAAATACTATCAAGGAGGAGCTTTCAGCTCTTGGAATCCCAGAAAACGACTGCGAAAAACTCCTCTTAGTTGCTGACAACAAGGGATCTCTCGGGGATCTACTTTCAAAAATAGAAAGTCTTTCTTCAAATGAAGTTTTTGTGAAAGGGTTAAATAATTTGAAAGAAATCGACTCATACTTAAAAGCATTCGGAGTTAGCGAGGATAGCTATACCTACAACCTATCAATTATCCGCGGACACAACTACTATACTGGCACAGTGTTTGAAGTATTCCTTAAAGGACACAGAGATTTTGGAGCCCTTGGCGGTGGTGGAAGATATGAAAACCTCGCAGAATATTACACTGACAGAAAACTCCCAGGCGTTGGAATGAGTATCGGTCTTTCAAGACTTTTTGACCTCTTTGTAAACAACGGACTTCTCCCAGAACCAAAGAAGACAATCACTGAAGTTTCAATAATCCCACTTGGTGAGACTTTAAACAATTGTATTGCACTCGCAACCACTCTTAGAAAAAATGATATTAAATCTGAGGTCGCTTGCGAAAACAGGTCTTTCAAAAGCAAAATGAAGGACGCAAATAAGAGAGAAATCCCATATATAATCGTAGTCGGGGAAGACGAAGTTGCTTCTGGAAAGTATTCATTTAAAAATATGACTACTGGCGAGCAACAGAGCTTAACTCTTGAAGAAATTATTAATCAATTAAAAAAATAGATATTGACATTTAATATGTTTTAATTTATTATACTTTTGTAAGAGGTATTAAAATGAAAAGCAAAAATGTGATTATATTTAACGTAAAAGAGAGTAACATGGCAGTTATTTTTCAAAAAGCTGGAGACAAGGACAAGAGATTGCCTGAGACACATGTAAAAACTTTGTTTAGAAAGAAAGATGGGGCTTTTGAGATTAACGACTCACGAAATTTTGCTACTGCTCTCGTAGGATTTCAACTCCTAAGTATAGGCCGCGGAATTTACAAAGATGATTCATATACTCCAATAATCAATATGAGAGAAAACACAATCTATAGATTTGTACACAGAGGAAAGAGCATTTCTTTCTATCTAGAAGAAGTTGACAGAGCAAAGGATCACTTTGAAATTGTTAACACTGAGCCTGTTTCAGCTGAATATGCAGACATTACAATCCCACAAGAAAGTGTTGAAGAGATCGAAAATATTTTTAATAATAGAGAAAAGCAATAAAATTATTGCTTTTTTTATTTTTTTGTGCTACAATGTCCTTAGTTTTGCAAGAAATTGTCTTTTTCATTTATTTTAAGAAATAAATAAGATAAGACCTATTCAAACAAAATCAAATAGCCATCTTCCCTCAATCGTAGAGATATGGCAGCAGAAATCAAGAGATTTTTCTTGTAGTTTCTTTGTTTCAGGTTCCCGATAGAGGTTCCTCATCGGCGGTTCTGAAACAAAGATAATACTGAAAAAGAATTGATTTGTGCGGGTTCACTAAGCAAGGGTCATCAGACCCGCGCTAGTCCTGTATGCGTCGCTAGCTCAGCTGGATATCGTCTCCGACGATGCGATTTCGTCAGACCTCCGCTAGTGCTTGCAAGCAATCACTTCGTCTCTCTTCCTCATCTAATGAGCGTTCGATAGACGAACGATGAGTTAAATTCTTCTAACAAATATTATTTTTACCATAACATGCGTCGCTAGCTCAGCTGGATATCGTCTCCGACGATGCGATTTCGTCAGACCTCCGCTAGTGCTTGCAAGCAATCACTTCGTCTCTCTTCCTCATCTAATGAGCGTTCGATAGACGAACGATGAGTTAAATTCTTCTAACAAATATTATTTTTACCATAACATGCGTCGCTAGCTCAGCTGGATAGAGCGTTCGTCTACGGAACGAAAGGTCAGGGGTTCGAATCCCTTGCGACGCACCAAGTAAACAAAAAGAACAGTCTTATTGACTTTTCTTTTTTTTATATAAACATTTAAATTATTTTATTTAATAGTTTATATTTTATTCTTTAAAAACTCATTTTCTTCCCTATTTTATCTAGTAAATGTGTGTTAGATAATTTTATTTCATCTTATATCAATTTTCTATATTTTTATCTAAGTTTTTGGTGTTAACTTTTATACAAGTTTGAAATAACCTAGTTTTAAAGGGTTGAATTTAAAAAAAATTTCACTTTAAATATTCAGACATTTGACAAAATTTGGTTTAAAGTTATATAATTAGAAAGATTATTATAAGGAATATATTTGTTATGAAAAATGATATTATAGAAATTAAAAACCTTGATAA
>ERZ808286.230-NODE-230-length-41874-cov-3.554867_pt1 | contig 41874 bp, 63 predicted proteins | sample MGYA00521276_ERZ808286 | MGnify/ENA primary metagenome ERZ808286 (study PRJEB31516, sample SAMN03275607) | gut metagenome | biome: mammalia-associated habitat; material: feces | host: Papio cynocephalus | place: Kenya | collected 2012-08-01 ... | reverse complement strand
CTTGAAAATACCAGTAATACCATTTAATGGCAGTGTGGCAGTTTTACAATTGCTGTAAGTGCTTGCAGAAAATGGCAAGTCGCTAGATTGCCAGTAAATGACAGGGATTGACATAAAAAGGTAAATAGAATTGGGTAAATTTGCTATAAAGGGTAAAGCGCAATTTAAAAATCCCCCGTATAGTGGATGTCGGTTGCACTGATTGGGTAAGCATTAATTCGATCAACTTATTAATCAGATTATTAATCAGAAAAAAAATAAAAAAACTTTTAAAAAAGGTATTGACAAGGTGCTTTCAATCTGTTAAGATTAAATCAAGCTAAAACAAGAAAACATTTAAAGCCATTAAGGCGAGGAGGGAAAACAATGTATATCAATATACGCAGAGAAATGGATTTTTCAGATTTTGAGCGCGAATGCTGGAGCGGAGCAGAGTTTACACTCGCACGTATCGCAGAGGAAGGCAAAGAAAATAGGTTTATTGAGCTACTTAAAGACCTGTACGAGGGCGTGACAATTGACGATGCGCCAACATTAACAGAAATTAACGACTTACTCCGTTTTGATTCGGATTGGGTACTGGAGCAGTTGGGAATTGACAAAGTCAAGAAATACGATTTGGCAGACCTTGACGGCAACAGCTACTACAATGCACTCGAAAATTATGTTAACGAATTTTCGTTATACGATGAGAAAGGCGAAAAATTCAAGGCGAAAATCTTCGACAAATTCGGTTGCGCTGCCATTAACTGGGATGTTGCCACAATTCAGACGATAGAGGAGGCAATCGCAACAAACGGCGTACAGTTTGATAAGAACGGGGAGTTACTTGAAGATATTTAAAAAAAAACAAAATTCAAAATTGAAAATCAGAAACGAAAATCAAAATCAATTCTGATTTTCAATTTTCAAAATCAAATATCAAAATCAATTTTCAATTTCAAAAAATCGTAAAAATAATTAAATATAAATAAAGAACATGCTTGACAACGGCAAGAGGATGTGTTAATATAGTCTTACAAGATACAAGATACAACAAAACAAACTTTTAGGAGGGTAAAAAAATGAAAGTTAAAAATAAAAAAATATTACCAGCTGGCACAATAGTAATCCATAATGGCAAGTTGTTAGAAATTGGGGAATACTCAAGTCATAGAGGAGTATATCAAGTATATTCAACAAACAAAAAAAATATGGCAAATTGTGAACTAACAAAATTTGATTTGCTTGATGATGAAATTGAGCATATTCCAGATATAAGAGTGTCCATCAAAATGCATTCCGTAAATTGTGAAATTTTTATAGATTTATGGCAAGATATTAGATATAGTAGAAATATCCAGACAGACGGAATATATATTGAAGATCAAAACGACGCTGAAGATTTCGCAAATGCAGACGTTGAAGAGATTTTAAATGATATTAAATCCGAATACCCGTTAACAGATGAAGAAATTGAATTTTTAAAATCCGAATTGACATTTTATTACAATGTATACAGGAGGTAAAAAATGGATATTAAAGATATAACAATATTGACACCATTTTCAGAAATGGAATTAATAGGAATTGATGAAGAAGAGGATTCATATTAAAAATCTAAAATAAACACTTGACAGGCTTGCGGTTATATGATAATATTGAATCAAGATACAACAACGGCGCAAGCCTGATATGTAGGAGGTATGAAAATATGAAACTTAACGTTGTAGACAAAACAATAATTACAAATCTAAAATTAAAGGAGCTCAAAGAGGCAACAGGCAAAGAATTGGCAAAAACTAACTATTGGGATTATGAACATCAGATGGCAACAATGGAAGATGGCAGCGAATACCTCGTATTGACAGACGAGGAAGCAGACGAGCAGGCAGAAATTGAAATCAAAAATAGCTTGTGGGCTTTTAATGCTGATTTTATTATTGAACATATAGCAGATGTGTCATATTCAACAGAGTTTGCAAATGCAATCAATCAGATGCAATCAAAACTTTGCGAAAGTGCAAATGATATTGTTGCGGCAATGGTTGATGATGTCGACGAATTTTGCAATGATGCTATTATCGCAGATGGTAGAGAGCATTTCATATCATGGTACGACGGAGAAGAAATAGAAACAAAAAACTTCTTTATTTATCGCATTAATTAGGAGGGGCAGCCGATGATTAAAACACCTTTACGGCATTTGCCTTGCCAATCTGATATTTTGCGTCTGCTCAATACGGGCGCAAAGGTGCAAATTGAATACAACCCAAAAAACAAGGCGGTTTACATTTCAGAGATCAAAAGAAAAAAAATAAATATTATACTTGACGAATAGACGCAAGTTTGATATAATTAATTATCAAATAAATTAAGGCGCAACAAACGCAACATAGGAGGTAAAAAATGATCAACACAAGAGAGAATTTAAAAATGGTTAAAGACTGGATAAAAGACATTAAAAACGCAGAAACAGAAACAAACACAAAAGCGGAAAATGAATTGATTGACTATATTATCTTTCTGCATGAAGAGATGGAATTATTTGAACATTTACGATTGGATGTTAAAAATTTAAGTCGTAAAGTTGATACAATTTATTTTTAAAAATTAAACGGCTCAAGCAGCCGTTTTTTTTTTTTTTTATTCCTTTTCTGCTCCAGTCTGATATACTGATTTCCATATTTTTACATTTGCCTTATTTTTTTTATGTATACAGTACACAAACAAGCCGGGCGTTTCCTACCATTTATTTACAATTCAATCTACCTTCTGCGTCTGCTCCAGTGCTTTTATGGTTAATTCCTATGCTAGAAGCCACATATTAAGTTTTAACGGATTTTTATGGCTTTATGGTATAATATATCATTTAATATAAAAAGTCCGTTAAAACGGCAAATAAAGGCTTGTAATAGGATATAAAAAAAAATATTCTGAAGCAATAAAAAAAGTGTTGACAAAATGCAGAATATAGTATAATATAATAATATACTCAATAAGGCAAGCGTTGGCAGCTGAAAGAAATATCTGTTAATAATCAGAACCGAAGGTGTAAACGCGGTAAACATATGTTCTTACAGATGTGGGAATAAATGGGATAAAGGGCAAATAAAAAAAACTGGAATTAATCCAGTTTAATTTTTATTAGTCTAATTTTGTTATTTCAATAACTTCTCCATTAATTAGCTTTATATCATATATCCCGCCCTTGTCGTATCTGATAACAAGACCTCTGACAAAGTTATTGCCTTGCATTCCGTCAACGTCTGACAGTATTGCCCCGTATCTTCTTATATCCTTGTATATTTCCATTAGTCTATCTTGAATATCCATTTTTTTTTACCCTCCTATAATATAGCTTTGATTAATTCTGTAACTGGTACCGCTGTCAATGGTAGCAGACATGCAATAATACCGAATAATATACCTTTGTCCATTTTTTCGTTTTTCATTTCGATCACCTCCGTTATCTGATGATACTATATTATATGATATATTTGAATTTGTCAAGACTTTTTGATAAAAAAAAATATGAAAAAATATCAAAATTTATCTTGACAGCAACACAAAAATTTGATATAATATAGAAAATTAAACAATATGCTCGATCAATAAGTCGGTTTGATTGTTGCGCGGAATGGCAAAAGTTGGAATTTTGAAGTCGCAAACACTCAAGGTGCAAAAAATTAAATTGTAAATTATTTACAAGGCAAAGACTGTCAGAAATGGTAAATAATGGCAGTGGTGCAGACTTTAGCGCATTAAAGTGTTAAAACGTTAGTGCTTTAATTGATTAAAGCGTTGGCACTTTAGCACGTTAAAGTAGTAGTGTGGTAGTGTTTTAGCCCTTTAGCGTGTTAAAGTGCCAAAAATCGGGGCGATATGGATTTTGGGGTAATCGTGCGTTCTAAAAATCCCCCACAGGGGACATAGGAGTAATAGCGTATAGAAAATCACCCCAGTAACAAAATCACTATTGACATATGATAATCATTATGATATAATAGTGATACGATATGATATGAATATTAAGGAGGTTATTATGAACATTAGGGAAAAAGTTTTAAACACGATTGATGACTTAGGTGAAAGGTTTGGAACAGATTTATGTGAGGGGCTTGTGAGCTATAAGCTAATACAATATTGGACTGAGTTCGTGGTTCTTACAATCTTGACAGCAATTGCAATCTGGTGTTTGATTGATATTTTGACAAGCTATCGAGGTATCTGTCGCAGGATAAGCAATGAAGGATGGAAATGGGAGCGAGAGGATTCCCCGTTTAGTTGTAGGTTCTGGAGCAGACATCACAATTGGGAATATTGTAGCGAGATAGATAATTTTCGGGTTGAATTTTTCTTGCACAAAGTAAGCACAGGGGAAGTTTGGCTCACTTGGAAAGGAATGTTTAAGCTTATTGCAGGTGGGGTTATTTCTATAAGTTGTGGAATTAGCTTGATTATCTTATTAGTTTAGATAATTCAGTGCTATACAACTCCTGAAATGTTTGTTATAGACTACATTGTTAATCATATAGGTTAGCTTAAAAGTTAATTCAAATTCAAAAACGAATTTCAATATCAAACTCAATATCTAAATTGAAAATCAAAACTGAAACTCGAATTCGATTTTCAACATCGAAATCGAGTTTCAAAATCAAGAAAGGAAATCAAAATGAAAAACGAAAATTTAAAATCAACTTTAAAAAACGGCAGCGTTATTCAGACTAGAGATGGCGATGTGGGATTTGTAATGGATGATATGATTTGGTTTGTTATCGGCGAAACAGCTGATAGTAACGATTACTTATATAATTACGACACTGATTTAACCCATCTTGATGACGCTGGATTTAAAGGTCAGTGGGATATAGTTAAGATATGGTACAACTGCAATATGTTTACTCCTAATGGTATTAAGCGTATAATGCAGAACCGCAAACCATCTTGGGAACGCAATGAGGAAATTGAAAGCGAAGATCGTGACGCTTCAGAACCGCTCATATCCAAAACTACCTTTGTAGATTTTATCAAAACACTACATACCTTTGAAAGCAAGCTCACAGAACTAACAGATGCTTTTCGTTCGGGCGATTCTGACAGGTGGTCAGTGCCAACTTTTGCTGATGAACTTGAGAGCAAATATGTAGCCCTGCTATCTAAACTGCTCAATATTCCATATGGAAAAGATGATGATTTATTCAACTGGTGTTTTGCCGATGATTGCGGAGAGAGTCTAGACCCGCTATCTTTTGAGGGTATACAGATGACTGCCGAACAGGTTTATGAAAAATTAACTTCAAAATAGAATTTCTTATTGACATATAGGTTCTCTTGTGGTATAATAGGTGTATAGTAAGGAGGGAAACAAAATGTTAAATACTTATCTGAACACATTAAAATCAGCAAACACAAGAGAGTCTTACGCTCGTGCAATTAATAACTATCTTGAGGCTTGTAATGGCGAAATTACATATATAAGCTACCTTAATTGGATTGGTGGTTTAACTAATAAATCAAGTGCAACTCAGCACCTTTATGAGACCGCAGTGTGTGGATATGTTAGATTTTTGTACAATCTTGATGAACTGGACTCAGAAACCTATATGAAAATCACAACCCATAAGCGTGCAAGAATCCATAATAAAGAAAAATTATCAATAACCAAAGAGCAGGTTGCTGATATGATAGAAAGCGGTCGCAACCCTAGAGAAAAGGCAATGATGGCGTTATTATTCTCAACTGGTCTGCGTGTAACCGAGCTTATCAATATTAAACTTGATGACCTCAAGAGCGACACAATTCAGATTAAGCGTAAAGGTGGCAAATATAGCCATATTTATCTTAACGATATATCAAAGAAAATGCTTGCATATTATCTTAAATATCGTAAAGACTGCGAGTGCGATAATCTATTTGTATCAAATCAGGGAACGCCAATGCGTAGGCAGATGATTAATAAGATGATGAAGATTATTGCGGCGAAGGTTGGTGTTGATGTTGAGGCAATAAACTTTAGTACACATTCAGCTAGGCATACTTGCTTAACACTTATGTCTGAAGCGGGAGTTCCGCTTGAGGTTATGCAGCAGGTTGCGAGCCATAGCAGTGTTGAAACAACGAGAAAATATATAAGCGTAAATGAAAACAGAGTTAAGAGTGCCATGATGGCAATGGAGTTTTAGGAGGATAAAGAAATGGACAACAAAAATTATATTGTAATCAATGGTAAGAAAGCTGAGTTGACTGAGGAGCAGTTAAAACAGTTGGGTATTGAGGTTAAAGATGGCAAGAGATGGAGAGGTGAAAGAGGACACAAGTATTATTATGTTGATGAGGAGCTTCAGGTTGATTGGGGCACTGTAGAATATTGTGGCGTTATAACTGATACAGAAAAGATAAGATATGATACTCATAATTACTTCAAAACACATATAGAAGCACAGGAATATGCTGAAGTTCTTGAAATCAAACGCCAGCTTATGAAGTTTGCCGATGAGCATAATGGGGAAATTGATTGGGATAATGAACGCCTTGGAAGATATAGTTTATATTATGACAAAAATGCAGAAAGAATAAGGGTTGCTGTGACGCATTGTTTTAAGCTTCCTGAAACAATATACTTTTCATCGTCTGGCATTGCAAAACAGGCTATAGATACAATCGGCGAAGAAAACATCATCAAATACTTAACCTACAATTACTAAGGAGTGTATATGGATAAAGAATTATTTATTACAAACATTAATCGCATCAAAGCCCTATATAACAAAATTGACCAGCTCCACGACACAACTAATGGCGTTGTTAATTTATTTGAAATCAAAGAAATCTTTGAGGTTATAGATGGATTGGTGGAACTGCTTCAGATTGAAATGTATGATATAGGTGATGACATATCATATTTCATATTTGAACTAGACTTTGGAGCAGAGTATGAAAAAGGTAGTGTTGTTGATGAAAACGGCAATGATATTGACTTCAGCACAACAGAAAAGCTATACGATTTTCTGACTAATAGACGTATAACAATGGCGTTTGAGCAGGATGAAGAAATCCGCTCAACGCCTGTGAATTAGGAGATTGTTATGAGTATATGGTTAGTTATTGTTGTTATAATAGAATGTCTAATAATTGAATTTCTTGCTATGGTAGGAGAAGTTCGAAGAGAGATTGAAAAGGAGAAATCATAATTATGCTTTGGATTTTAGGAATGTGTGGTTTAATTTTATGTTTTGCCATAGGTATGGCATTTAGTTAGAAAGGAGAATAGAATGTGGTTTTTAGCCTTTATTGGCGGATTTTGCCTAGGAGTAGGCTTTTGTGTAGTTATACAGGATAAACATAATGGAGGTGGCGGATATGGCTGGTAAAGATTGGATAGGGAATAAGAAAAGTGCATTTGTTACATTAGGAGCAAGCAATCACGCCGACCACGATAGAGCTGAGCATGATTATTATGCAACAGACCCCAAAGCTATAAATGTATTAATGAGTACAGATGAGGAATTTGAGGATTTAATATGGGAGCCTGCGTGCGGTGAGTTACACTTATCTAAACGACTTGAGAATAAAGCATATGGATATAGAACATACAACACTGATATTGTGGCAAGGTGCGATGGGATAACTGTGTGCGATTTTCTGAATGATGATTTAGAGCAATTTAAGCCAAACGAACCGTTTAGTATTATAACTAATCCACCATACAAATATGCTCAGGAATTTGTCGAGCGAGCGTTAAATGTGTTGCCCGAAGGTGGCAAATGTGCAATGCTTTTAAAGTTGATATTTTTAGAGAGTAAGAAACGCAAGGCTTTTCTTTTAAGCAATCCACCTAAACATATTTATGTATCATCATCACGCCTTAAATGTGCGATAAATGGTGATTTTGATAGCGCAGGTTCAAGTGCAATGTGTTATGCGTGGTTTGTATGGGAGAAAGGTTATCAAGGAGATATGGTTGTCAGTTTAGTTAATTAAGAAAGGAGAGATGGATTGAGTGCATTATACGAGCTTGATAAGGCAATTTATGAGGTTATTGAACAGGGCATGAGTGTTGATGAGGTAACTGGTGAGATTATATGGGATGAGGATAATTTAGACCAGTTGGTAGCAGAACTTGATACAAAACGTGAGAACGTAGGATTATATATTAAGAACCTAACTGCCGATGTTGATATGCTCAAAGCCGAGGAAAAGAACTTAAAGGAACGCAGACAGGTTAAGGAACGCAAAATTGAACGCTTAAAAGACTATCTAACACGTTCAATGCAGCTAACAGGCGACAAGTCGCTTGAAACCGCAAGGATTAAAATGTCGTTTAGGAAGTCTACGAGCGTGAACATTATTGATATTGATGAGATACCTGAGTTCTATGTCAAAGAAAAAATAGAGTACACACCTGATAAAGCATTAATTAAGAAAGCATTACAGGCAGGCGAGCTTGTGACTGGTGCGGAGCTCAAAGAAACGCAGAATTTACAGATTAAATAAGGAGATTACGATGGAAGATATTAAAACAACTTACACAGTGGCAGGCAAGGAATTTGACAACTATGATGAGGCTATAGCATACAAGAAAGAATTAGATAAAAAGGGAAGCGATAAGCAGGAAATGCTTGATAAGATTAAAGTAATGTATGAAGATGTGCTTATTCTAGTAGACGAATATCAGGAGAAATATAACACAAAAGAGGATAAGGATGATTTACTTAGGAAGCTAGATATGTTCGATGATGGAAGCACTATCAGCATAAAGCTCAACACTGAGGCACTAGACAAGCTCGAAGATGAAGTAAAGGGATTATTAAAAGTATTAGGATTATAATTTAAGGAGAAAAAGTATGGCAGAAAAAGCAAAAGAAATCAGACAGACGTACACAAATTTAAAAGCAGTAGGAATTTTAAAGGAACAGGATTTAAAGGTTGAAACCAAGAAATTTGATGATGGGGAGGAGTATCATACATTAAGAGGAAGTATTATAGTTTCCGTCAATGGTAGCGAACATGAATGTAATGTTTTTATGAACGATAAGTTTTCCACCTTTGATGATAGTGGCAAACACAAGGAAAACCATTTATATAAAAACACTAGAACTCTTATGGACACACCAAAAGGGGCAACTCCAACCGTAGAATTAAAACTTAAAGCCGAAAGATTTAGCGATTGGGTAGGCAAAGATAATAAACTCCATAGTCGTGATAATATCAGCGTAAGTGAGGCTAAGATTGTTGCTGACGATACTGAGCATATGTTCGAGGGTAAGATTGAGGGTGTTGTATATTTAATCAGACCCGAAATCGTTAAAGAAGAAGAAACAGGCAGACTTATCGTAACATTTATAGGCGTTGGATATGGACAGAAAGCACTTCCACACACCCTTTATGTGGGAGCCGAGGATGCAGATTATTTTAAAGATGAATATGAGATAGGTAGTTGTTGCACTCTTGATATTGAAATTGCTAGTAAAGAATATGGCACAACAACCACTCAGACTACTGGTTGGGGCAGAAAAGCTAATGTAAATAAGGGGTTCACTAGGGTGGAATGGACTGTTATTGGTGGTGACCCAGCTTACAATGAGGAACAGGTTAATAAAAAGGGTGAACCGCTATTTATTTCACAGGCTGACATTAAATCCCTTATGGAGGCAAGAAATATTATGCTTGAACAGATTGAAAAAGAGGGCTATAAGGGTGGCAATAAAGGCGAACCTAAGCAGGGGTTAAAAGCAATGAACAAACCCGATGTTGATTTAGCTGATGTTGAGTGTCCATTTTAGGAGGTGAGTAGGTATGGCAGATATATTTGATATTTTTAATCCACCAAAAACTAAGGTTGTTAAAGGTGTCGAGGGCAAGATGATGCTTGTCCACAGCAATTCAGTAAAGTGTGGCAAAACAACCGTAGGCTCACAGATGCCTAAGCCATTTTATCTAAGATTTGAGCAAGGGGCAAACTTTATTGATGGTATGCCATTTGCTCCATTGAAGTCGTGGTCTGACTTTAAAAAGGTTGCTAAAAGCCTTACAAGCGATAAAAAAACTAAGGTGGTCATTGATGGGGTAGAAAAAGAAGTAACAGCAAGGGAGCTTTATGAAACACTTATCCCAGATACATTTGATGTTGCTATTAGATGGTGTAGAGATTTCGTATGCTCTAAGTATGGCGTAGATAAACTTGGAGATGGCAATGGTGGTTACGGACTATGGCAGGAATTTGCAGACGAATGGTTTAGAGTGTGGAATCCACTTATGAACGCAGGATATTTTATCTATGGTATATCTCACTCAGAAATTAGAAAAGTTAAAGATGGCAGAACTGGTGAGGAAGTAGAAAAGTATGCTCCAAAAGGGGATAAGAGGACTATTGACCCGATTATTGAGATGGTTGACTTTATTGGTTATGTTAAGGCGAATGGAGTTGACGAAGAAGGAAATGTTATTCCATCGAGTATTTACTTTGCTGAAACAGACGAATATCTTGCAGGTTCAAGACTTGATACAATGCCAACTGAAATAAAGGTATTCTCTGCTGAAAACATTCAAAATGCTATTAAAAAGGCAATCGAGGATAAAGAAAAACAGAATAAGAGTGTGGCTATCACATACGAAGAAAAGCAGGAGGCTGAAAGCAAAAAAGAATGGACACATACAGAAATTCTTGGAGCAATCAAACCTTATATGGAGCAACTTTGGGCTAAATATCCTGATGATGTGAATGATATTATTACAGAAAATCTTGGTGAGGGTATCAAGGTTAGTGAAACTACCAAAAAGCAGATACCTCAACTTGAAATGGTGCTGTTCGACCTTAAAAACCTAGCCGAAGATAAGGGTATTAAAATTGGGTAAGAATTATATTCCTTCAACAAAGCAACAGGATAAAATAAAAACAGATTTAATCGGAATGAGATTTGGGCTTTTGGTAGTCCAATCTTATTCCCACTCTGTTAAAAATCCAACATCAAATGGATATAAACATTATTATAGTTGTTTATGCGATTGTGGAAATATGTGCATTGTTGAACGTCAATCACTTAAATATGGTAATACAAGGTCTTGTGGTTGCCTACATTCAAGACAATTAATAAGCAGGAATAAAGAAACTGCTTCAAGAAATGGCGACAGCGTTAAGTATGAACGATTATATGATATTTGGGGCGCAATGTTTCAAAGATGTACTAATCCTAATTCAAAAAGTTATAAATATTATGGCAGTAAAGGTATTAAAATTTGCGATGAATGGCACGACTGGGAAAGGTTTAAGCAATGGGCTTTATCTAATGGGTATCAAGACACTTTAACGATTGATAGGATTGATACGAATGGAAATTATGAGCCGAGCAATTGTAGGTGGGTTGATACGATAGTGCAAGCTAACAATAAAACAACAAATAAATATATTACATTCAACGATAAGACGCAATCATTAGCAGAATGGTGTAGAGAACTTAACCTTGATTATAACCGAACAAAACAGCGAATTAATGCCTGTAATATGACGCCAGAACAAGCATTTACATTACCAAAATATTACGCACAAAGGCATAACGGGAATAAACTTATAAAATAATTTATTCTACCCACCCTCTGTGGTGGGTATTTTTACATAAAGGAGAAATAATGACTACTAAGAAAATACCAAACGATAAATACTACACACCTAGTTCTCTTGCAGAATATTGCGTATCTAAAGCCAAAGAGATTATTGGCGAACAAAATATAACCGAATACCTTGAGCCAAGTGGCGGGGCAGGAGTTTTTCTTGATTATTTACCCGAAGGTACTTATAGCTGCGATATTGAACCCGAAGATGAACGAGTTGTACAGGGTGATTTCTTGCAACTTGATTTACCATATAAACAGGGCAGGTGTGTAATCGGTAATCCTCCATACGGCACAAAAGGCAATTTATTTACACAATTTTATAATAAAGCCTGCGAACTTGGGGATTATGTAGCTTTTATTTTACCAATCAGCCAATACAATAACGATATAAAGCTCTATCGGTTTGATCTGCTTTATAGTGAGGATTTAGGCAAGAGAGAATATAGCGGGATTAAGGTACATTGTTGTTTGAACATATATCACAGACCTAATGGGGGGGGGTATAATCAACCCAGAAATTATAGGTTAAAAGATATAGAAGTAGTTGAATTACGTAAAGCCAAGAAGTCAATGCAGTCAAAAAATCGTAATAGAGTATATAATGGATCTGCCTATGATTATGCTATTTGTGCATGGGGTGCAAGCATAGGTAAAGAAATAAAACACGAAAATCAATTCGCACAAGAATTTTACTTTGTGATACATAACGATAAACTTAAAAATAAAATTCTTGATGCGCTCCAAAACGCAGATTGGTGCAAAGAATATCCAATGACCGCAACCCCAAGCTTATCACAATGGCAGGTATATAAATATTTAAAGAAGATGATACCTGAGATAGAATAATTATTGACAAACTCCCTGTTTTGTGGTATAATAGACTAAAGTTAAATAATAAGGAGGTCAATATGGAACATATATCAAAAATAATAGTCTATCTTATACTAGCAGCCATAACAATCAGCGCTAGTTGGATAAATTATAAAATATGGCAGGCGGATAAAAAGAATGGTTGGATTTTATCATTATTGTTTGGTACATATGGGTTGGGTATAATTGCTATGATTTATATGACTAGCATAATGTTTAGGTGATTGATATGTATATAATACAAGGATTAGTTTTAGCTTTAGCTACAATAGGATTTGCGGTGCTTGTTATGTCTGAATGTTATTTTATTTGGTCTTGGAGAGAAACAAAAGAACACTTTTATTTAGGCATAAGCATTATGACCGCAGTTTTAATAATACTTTTTGGGACTGGACTGGGCATTTGCCTTGTGGGATATATAGGAGGTGCATGATGGAGACGGTAATATTTGTGACTAAAGAATATTTTGATAAATACATTCGCTCAAAAGATGTAATAGAACATAAAAGCGATTATGAGCCTGATAATTTGCTTAAACTCTATAAACAGCTAACACCTCTCTACTCTAACTATGAGTTTACAGGAATAGCAAGATTCATTGAATAGGGGGTACATGATGATAGGAACAGACGGCAAACCAGTTAATTGTGAATGTAATATTTATAATGGAACAACACCATCATCGATAGATGATGAAATTAATTCTATTAGCCTAAATGAATAGAGTGAATTATGGATTAAACTAATTAATCGAGTTAGCCCATACCAAGATAGCTTTGATATGAAAATGTGCGAATGGATATTTAACAAGCGAAAGGAAGGAATTGATGTTACAAACTTGTAAATATTGCAATAGAAAACGAGAAAAAGACACAATGCAACGCTACAATAGTAACTACTTCTGTGATGAAACTTGCGTATCTGCCTTTAAAAAACAATCCGCAGACCGCCTTGCACTTACGGACTATATACAGTACTTATATGGCACATTTCCTACCAAAGTAACCAAACAGATGGAGGAATATAAAAAGCAAGGTATGACGTATAAAGGTCAGGAATTATCCTTGCGATACTGGTATGAAACTCTTGAACATAAGTTTGATGAGGGGCAGGGCATAGGTATCATACCGTATATATATGATGATGCCAAGCGGTTCTTTTTAGATAGGCAACGTGTAGCAAGGCACGCTCAGGATATGCAAGAGGATAAAGTTGTGTGTGTAGGCAAGAGTGGGAATATGGCTTTAATGAAGTATAGACTAAGGAGGAATAAAGATGGCTAGATTTTTTCAATTCAGAGCACCATTAAGAGGAGTGGTAGACCATGATTTACGATAGAGTTTCCGCCTCAATCTTGCTTGCAATGTTAATGAACAATCCCACAATCTTATACAATCAACGCTACAAGTTGTCTCGAAAAGACTTCACACCTATCCTGTTCCATTACTATCTATTTGGTTGCATTGAGAACATTGCGTGCAGTGGGGTCGAGGAGATTGATGCCAATACAATAACTGCATTTATTACAAGCAGCGATAAATACAAAGAGCAATATCAAGTACTCAAAGATAATGATTATGTGGATTTTATCGGTCAATATAAAGAAATTGTGGCAGATAGTGATAAAACTGCTGAGTTCTACTACAATAACGTGAAGAAATACTCCCTTGTGCGTGAATATAAAGATAAAGGCTTTGACATTACGGACATATACGACGAGGGCAAAGATGAGAGTGAACAGCGACAGAGATTAAACAGCTTGAGTATTGATGAAATACTTAATCATTTCGATTCAATTCAAGTTGCTTTAAAATCCGAATATAGCACCGAGGCTCCTATTGAGGAGAGTTGGGCGGGTGAAAATACTCACGAACTGCTCCAGATATTTAAAGAACAACCTGCAATTGGTTGCGTTCTTAATTCGCCTTATTTATCCACAGTGTCAGCAGGTTGGCAGAGAGGGCATTTAATCTTGCGTACGATGCCAAGTGGAACAGGAAAGACAGCTCAGGCTATTGGCGATTTATGCCTAACGTGTTGCAAGAAAATATGGGATGTTAAAAAGAATAAATATGTGGATAATCCGCAATATCAAGGTCGTGGCTTTTATGTCCATACTGAACAGAAACAGCTAGAGGAAATCGTCCCAAGGTTCTTATCCTATATATCTGCGGTTGAATGCTACAGGATAATGCGAGGGCAATTAACCGAATACGAGGAACAGAAAGTGGAACAGGCTGGGGAGATACTAAAGGATAGCGGTATCAGATTAATCAATTTACCGCAATTCACTATGAAATCAATCCGAGACACCATTAAGAATATGGTGTTGCAATATGGCTGTACATATGGCGTGTTCGACTATATCTTTGATAATACCTGTTGTATGCAGGAATACAGGAGTAAGGTTGGTAACAGTGGCAGACAGGATATGATGTTTCTTGCGGTTGCTACCGAACTTAAAGAAATGGCTGAGGAATTTAACATAGGTTTAATGTCGATGACGCAGACCAACGGCAAAGAAAAATCCATTGGCAATGGGGCAGCCGATGAAAGCTGTGTGTTTGGTAGCACACAGATGAAGAATAAATTAGACACAGGTGTTGTTAGTTTGTTCCCTAAGAAATCTGAGCTTGAGTTGATTGCTCCATTGATTGATAATTCACCATTTGGAAACAAAGAAAACATTAATATGGTGACAAGCGTATATAAAGGCAGATATAATATGTATGGCAAAGCAATTAAAATTTGGCAGCATTTAGATAGAAACACAGGTAGACTTACGGATTATTTTTGCACAAATGCAGATAATGAGCCTATACAAGTTGATAGGACAGTGTTAGAGGGGGTTGAGTTGGTATGAAAACAAAAATAGGATATAAGCTATTTGAAATGGATACTAATGGCAATCTCTATCCGTTATTTATTGATAAATACACGATATACCCTATTGGTGAATGGATTAAAGCTAAAATTATCACAGACCACAAGGGGTTTGCACAACGAGGTGGGTTACATTTAGGGTTATTGCCTGCTGCCCCACACTTAATGTCTTGTAACGAGAATGGAATAGGATATTATAAAGGCAGAAATAAAGGGTGGAAACGTGTATGGACTGAGGTGGAATATGATTGTACGATTGATTATAATGATATTGTAACTCAGTTGCCAAGGAAGTGTTTCACAGATAGATTGCCCGATAATGGGTGGTACTTTTTTAAAGAGTATGGTAAAACTACTTGGATAATCAGTGATAAGATAAAAATATTGCGGACACTAACCGAGCAGGAAAGGCAAGAGATATTGATGGAAGCTGGGTACGATGAGAGAAAAGAAAGTATTCCTTACTTAAATGCCATAAAGAAACGGAAAACTATTTGACATTGCCTATGTTTTGTGATATAATAGGGTCATAAAGTTAAAATAATAATATTAAGGAGGTCAATATGTTAAATTTACTAGATAAAATATCAGAACTTGAGCGGTAGTATGTATGATGAGCGACCACATTACACGCTTAGCAATTGCTTATAGCGGTTCAGCTATTGTTTCATTAATTTATTTATATGTTTATATAAAGTTAGGAAAGGATAAGGAAAATGACTAATTATGAAAAATATAAAGATAAAATAGATGCTATATTTGATGCAAACACATATATAGCTATCGATAAAAATACAAATAAAATTACACATTGTCACACACAAAGGTGCAGTGATTGTTTATTTTCGGAAAGGTACAACCAAGGAATCTTCTGCAATGTAACTGTTGCAAAATGGTTGCTTTCAAAATATGTCGAACCCGAAGTTGATTGGTCTAAAGTACCTGTCGATACACCTGTGTTAATATCATTGGATAATAAAAATTGGGTTAGACGATATTTTGCAGGTGTTAATGAGGAAGATGGTAACCCGAGAGTATTTATTAATGGGGCAACACGATGGAGTAATGAGGGTGACATTACTGTTGATACTTATTTTAGATACATAAAACTAGCAGAGGTATTAGATGAATAAAGAAGAAATCATAAAAGCAATACAGATAATCAAAGACTATTGCAAAGAAAATACCTGTGAAGAATGTATATTAATCGGTCTTTGCGATGGCGGCACTATGACATATCCACCTGAATGGGAGGTGGAGGAGGAAGAATGAAGAAAATGTGCCCAATAATATAAGATATGAATGCAATGGAGAATTTTGTACTTGGTGGCGTGAATATGCAAACAAGTGTGTAATCACATTAATGGCAGATATGCTCATAGACATCAACATGAATGATAATTATTGAGGAGGCAACTAAATGAGCGGTGGACATTTTGATTATATAGACTCTCGTTTAAAGAATGAGATATTCGGGTGGAGCGACAAGTTTCACAATGCACTTGAGGATAGGGAAATATCAGCTCTTGTATGGGATATTCTTGACCTATTGCACGATTATGACTGGTATATCTGTGGAGATACTGGTGAAGATACTTGGCTTGAAGCGAAGAAAAAATTCAAGGATAAGTGGCTTAATGCCGAACGTGAGGATATAATCAAGAGGATGATAGATGAGGCACTAGAGGAGTGTAGGGAAGAATTGTATAGGACTTATGATTTGGAGGCGTCTAATGGAGAATAAATTAACAACTCTTAAACCCTTTGAAACTGAGGAGGAATACACTGTGGCTCTAGGTAATAGAGATTTTGTGCGTGATACGATTGCATTTGGCAAGAATAAAATACTTAAGTTGGCTGAGGAAATTGCAAGTGAATGGGATTATGTACATTATTATGAGAAGATGTTAGTAGATTTGGATATGCAGATACTAAGATGGGAAGTTGAGCAGGAGGTTAAGGAAAATGACTTATAAAGAGATTTCTTCACAAGAAGCAATAGAGTTCTTACTTCCAAAACATTATTCAGGTCGCAAGCCTCAAATATCTAAGGCTTTTGGGTCATATGATGGGGGGGGTTGAAAGCAGTATGTACCTTTGGGAAACCTGCTTCTCCAAATTTATGCAGTGGTATTTGTGGAGCCGAATATAAATCTAATGTATATGAGCTCAACAGATTGTGTAGGGTTGATGATTATGTAGAACCACTATCTAAATTTGTGGCGTGGTGTTTAAGAAAATTAAAATCACTTGATTGGATAATTGTAAGTTATAGTGATACAGCAATGAACCATCATGGTTATATTTATCAGTCTTGCAATTTTTTATACACAGGAGCAACAAAGAAGAGAACTGATATGTATACACTAAATGGGAAGCATAGTAGGCATTATAATTCTTCAGAGCAAACAGGGTTGAGAAAAGTGCGGAGTCCAAAACATAGATATATTTATTTTTGCACTAATGATAAAAAATTAAAAAAGAAATGGTTAAAAGCCTTAAAATATCCAATTATGAATTATCCAAAGGGAAATAATAGCAATTATATTTTAGGTGATTTTCTAAAAGATGAAATCGTGGAAGATAAAAGATACTGTAAAACCAAATAAAACCTCTTGACATATCTCCTTTCTTGTGGTATAATAGTACATATCAAAGAAAGGAGATTTTATCTATGAGAGAAATCAATGTACTGGTTGCCTGTGAGGAGAGCCAAGCGGTAACCACAGAACTGAGAAGGGGGGGGCTAAACGCTTTTTCCTGTGATATAATAGATTGTTCAGGTGGACATAACGAATGGCATATCAAGGCTGATGTAATTCCATTGCTTAACGGAAATTGCACATTTACTACCGCTGATGGCGTTGAGCATATTATAGACGGAAAGTGGGATATGATAATAGCACATCCACCTTGTACAAGATTATGTAATAGTGGTCAAAGGTGGTGTCATTGGGGCAGTGAAGAATATCGGACAAAGAAATTAAAAGAACGTCAAGAGGCAATAAATTTTTTTATGAAATTTGCAAATGCTGATTGTGATAGAATTGCAATCGAAAACCCTACAGGAATAATGTCAACAGAGTTCAGAAAGCCTGACTGCACATATAATCCATATGACTTTGAGGGCGAAACGGAGTGTAAAAAGACGTGCTTGTGGTTAAAGGGGCTAGAGCCTTTAAGACCTACAAGAGCAGTGCCGTTGCCAAAAGAGGAACGCACCCAAGGCATATGGAAAGCACATTTTAAAGATGAAAATGAAGAAATTAAAAAGTATGCGTGGAATGACCCGATAGTTGCCAAGTTAAGGAGCAAGACTCCAAGGGGAGTGGCTAAGGCTATGGCGGAACAGTGGGGCAAAGAATTAAAGGAGGACGTTGGAAGTGAATGCGATTGAACAAGGCGATTGTCTTGAACTGATGAAAACTCTCCCTACGGGGGGGGGTAGATATGATTTTGTGCGATTTACCATATGGGACTACAAAGAATAAATGGGACACGATTATTCCTCTTGAAACCCTATGGGAACAATATGAACGTATTATAAAACCAAACGGAGCAATTATTTTATTTTGCGATGGATTGTTTACAGCAAAATTAATTCAATCAAATCTTAAGATGTGGCGATATAATCTAGTGTGGGATAAACAGCGTGGTTGCGATTTCTTAAATGCAAATGTAAAACCATTAAAATCTCACGAAGATATAGCGGTGTTTTATAAAAAGAAACCAACTTATAACAAGCAATATTGGTATTCTAAACCATATAAAAGAACAAAGAGCGCTAGTCTGTCTACTAACTATGGCAACCGAAAAGAGGTGTGGTCTGAAAGTACAGACGGCAAAAGAAACCCGCTTAGTATCTTGTCTTTTGCAAGAGATGGAAATAGATTACACCCTACTCAGAAACCTGTTGCACTACTTGAATATCTTATCCGCACCTATACCAATGAGGGAGATACAGTCTTAGATAATTGTATGGGGTCAGGTAGTACAGGGGTTGCTTGTATAAATACTGGCAGAGATTTTGTGGGATATGAATTAGATGAAAATTATTTTAACATAGCTCAAGAAAGATTGAGAAAAGCATGGGAGGATAGGAATGAACAGCCTAAACAACTGGATTAAGGTTCCTACAGCAGTTTGGGGAGCTTTTGATGAACAAAATAAACTCGACCTTATTGCAATCAACATTTGTAATTATTGTGTAGCAGATAATGAAGAATGTGGCGAACATCCTTATTGCTGTTATAAAGAGGCTTATAAGGAATATAGAAGGAGTAAAATTAAATGCAATATTTAGGTGGCAAATCAAGAATTTCAAAGAAAATAGCGGAGGTTATAAGCAATGAGATACCAAGGCGGCAAAAGTCGAATAGCGAAACCAATAGCAACGGTTATCGCAAGAGAGAGAGAGAGAGAGAGTAATTGCGATACATTAGTTAGCTTATTTTGTGGTGCATGCTCAATAGAGTCAAAAGTAGATGTTCCTAATAAAATTTGCAACGACAAGCACCCATATTTAATCGCAATGTGGCAAGAGTTGCAAAACGGTTGGACACCACCAGATGTTATTACTGAAGATGATTACAAATACATTCGTGAACACAAAGACGAGAATCCTGCATTAACTGGATTTGTAGGATTTGGTTGTAGCTTTGGTGGTAAGTGGTTTGGCGGATTGGCTAGGAATAAGAAAGGGGACAATTATTGTGCAAGAGCGAATAGAAATTTGCTTAAAGATTATGAAGGGTTAAAAAATGCAAAATTCACCTGTTTAGACTACAGAGATGTCGAAATTCCTAAAGGTGCAATAATTTATGCTGACCCTCCATATGTAAACACAACAGGGTATTCATTAGGCAAATTTGATAGTAAAGAATTTTGGGATTATATGCGCAAGTTGTCAAAAGAACATATCGTGTTAATTAGTGAACAAATTGCGCCCGATGATTTTGAGGTTGTATGGGAACAAGAGCTGCGAAGAATGTTAGATGTTAATAAAGAAAACAACTTTAAGGTTACTGAGAAACTGTTCAAATGGAAAGGATAATTTTATGAGTTTACTTAATCTAAACACTAAAACAATCAATATTTTTGGTGTCTCCTCTAAAATAAAAGACATAAAGAAAAATGAACTTGGACATTTTGAGGTGGTTGCCGAAGCAGATATGTATGATAGTGATAACAAAACTAAAGGTAAGGTAGAAATAAAAATTCCTTGCATCAAAGAAGATGGAATAATATTGCCATACGAAGATATAGAAATTACGAAGGAGGAACTATGAAAAACAAAGAAAAATATAAAGATAAAATCTTAAACATAGTATTGCAGCACAACATGGTAAGATAAGGAGCGTTATGGACACCAAGATTTTTAAACAACAACTCAATACCGATGAAATTATCACGTTAGTTGAAAGTCTTGGTGGCACATTGACGCGCCAGTCCACAAATGAGTTGATCTTTACCTCAATCTGCCATCATATCAATGCAGATGCACATTCAGCCAAGCTATATTATTACAAACAGACACATAGTTTTTATTGTTTCTCGTGTCAACGTGCGTTTGATATATTTGCTCTTATCGAAGAGGTGTGGCTACTCCACGATAAAGAATTTTATTTCAGAGATATTGTGCAGTATGTATTATCCGTACTTGGGTATTCCGAACAGGACTTTACCACCCGACCTAAGGCAAGCTGGAGAGATGATGTAAAACTATTTACTACCCCCTCAAACAAGGGTTATAACACAAATACATATCCTATTAGCGACTTAAAACGCTTTGACGATAAATTACCCCTTGCGTGGATAAATGAGGGAATTAGCATTGATAGTATGCGAAAATACAAAATAGCCTATTATGCACTTGATGACTGCACAGTAATACCAGTGTTTGATATCGAGGGCGAATTAGTGGGTATTAGAGGGAGGTATTGGCGACCTGAGGATATTACGCAAGGTAAATATCGCCCAATTAGCACATTACACGCAACTTATAAATTTGCAACAGGAGGAGTATTATATGGGTTGTATCAAAATATTGAAGCAATTAAACGAAGGGGAACGGTCTGGCTTGTCGAGGGAGAAAAGTCAGTACTTAAAGCTGATGCTTGGTTTGGAGCTAAGTCTGTGGCAACAGCATTATTTGGCAATTCTATTAGCAGACAACAAATCAAGCAGCTTGTCGAACTCGAAGTTGAGAAAGCTGTGGTTATGCTCGATAGCGATTTTCAGAACATTGGCGACCAAGATTACGGTAGGTTTGTGGAGCGTGTGGATAAAATGGCGAAAGCATTGAAACCATATTTTAATGTTGAGGTGGTTTACAATAATATTGGACTAGATGGATATAAATGCAGTCCGTTTGATTTTAGTAGAGAAGATTTTGATAGATTGTATGAGAATAGGGAGGTACTATGATGGATGCAGTAAAGTTTTTTAAAAAAAGACACAGAATGTTTAAAGAGGCTGGTGGTGGATTTGAAAAGGGAATAGGTTGTGATGGAGCGAATTGTGAGAAATGTGCTTTTTATATAAAACAAGAGCCATTTTGTTTAGAAGATTTGCAGGACTATGAGGCGATGGAAGAAGCTATCGAGAGATGGTCAGACGGGCATCCTATCAAAACATATAAACAAGACTTTATAGAAAAATTTCCTAATGCCCCATTAGACAAAGAAGATAATACTCCAACAATTTGTCCATATGAGGTCGGATATTTCTCTTATGATGATAAGCCTTGTATTATAGGAGATAGTGGTATTTGTGTAAAATGTTGGAACAGGAGTATGGAATAATGACAAAGAAACAGGATAGAACACCTGCTGAGGCAATAGCTGAGGCGGTTAGTAAGAATCTAAGAGAAAATTATATCAAGAATATGGTACAAGGTTACGAAGTCGCAATGAAAATGATTGTAGAATTTTGTGATAGTGGAGATAGGAGTGTAGCAGATATTAAAGCGTTTTGCGAACAATGCCTTAAACCACAAGCTAAAGCTAAGTTGATTAAAGTGGCAATGAGGAGAGAAAATGAATAGCATAAAATGCGGAGATTGTTTAGAATTGATTAAAGAAATACCTGATAAAAGTATCGATTTGATTGTAACTGACCCGCCTTATCTTCATGTTAAAGGCGGTATGAAAAGCAAAAAATTCAATACGGGGACATGGAAATCGGATAGTTATATGAATAAAAATCTAAGCGATTTTGACGAGGACATGATATTCAAATTTCTAAACATTGTAGCCCCAAAGTTAAAGAAAACAAATATGTATATCTTTTGTAGCAAACTTCAACTTCAGTATTATTTCAAATGGATATATGAACACAAGAAAAAATATGATTTATTAATATGGAATAAATTAAAAACTAGTATGAAAAGCTCTAAATTCTTTATGAATGATATTGAGTATATTTTAAGAATATATGAAGATGGCGTTTCATTAAATAAAATATTTACTTTAGATGGAACAAAAGCGGATTCTACATATTATACTAAGCTACAGTCATATCCTCAACCAAAAGGAGTTCACGAAACAATGAAGCCCCTTGAATTGATTGAAAAATTTATTAAATTATCGTCTATTGAAAACGATACTATTCTTGACCCGTTTATGGGTAGTGGCACAACTGGGGTTGCTTGTATAAATGAAAACCGCAAATTTATCGGCTATGAGCTTAACGAGGAATATTTTAACATTGCACAAAATAGATTAAGGGAGGCTTGGAAAGAAAAATATGAAGATAAAACAATTACTGTCGCAAGTGAATAAAAGCACCTTTATACAAGACTATCTTGTGGCTTGTGGTGTAAATGATATCCAAGAATATCTTATGCCTACAGGTAAATATGTAGATAACCCAATGGACTACGAGAATATAGACAAGGGATTAAAGCTAATTAATAATATTACAACTCAATCAAATCATATTTATATTGTGCAAGATTGCGATACTGACGGGATATGTTCTGCTACCTTAATGTATAGATTTTTGCTATATATAGGCATCAATCCCGACCGCATCACAGTTTTATTCCACGATAGCAAAAAGCATGGTTTATCTGATGAAATTATGGATGGGTTATATAAGGGGTTACTAGGTGAATGGTCTGAATCATTTAAGCCCCTCATTATTATCCCCGATGCAGGAACTAACGATGTTAAACAGTGCAAGGAGTTAACCGACCTAGGCTGCAGAATCCTCATTATAGACCATCACGACAAAGAAATAGATAATCCATATGCTATAATTATAAACAACCAGACCTCTCCTGATATTGACAATAAAGACTTATGCGGAACGGGGGTTGTATGGAAGTTTATGATTGCATATTCTAAAAAATATCTTGATGGAGATAGGTTTTATTTAAAATATACCGACCTTGTGACATTTGCTAATCTTGCTGATGTTATGGATATGCGGTCATATGAAAATAAAACAATAAGTGATTGGGCTGTTGAGGTACAAAATCCATTCTTGGAACGTATGTGCTATGGATATATTAAAAGCGGAAATATAACACCTAAAGCATTAATATGGCAGATTATACCTAAGCTAAATGCGGTTTGCAGACTTGGTGGCAGCGATGAGGATATGGAACTCAAAAGAAACGTATTTAAGGCTTTTACTACCGATATTCCTATAGGGGAACAAACATTTTATGGAGAGGTCACAAAAGCTCTTAGTGCCGCTTATTCCAAACAAAAACGCATTGTTAAAGAAATATACGAGGGTATTATATCTAAGCATGAACTTAGTGATAATAAAGTTGAGATTATTACCATAGGTAGCACGCCATATACAGGACTTATAGCAAGCAAACTTATGGATTATTATAATAAACCTGTGTTGCTTGTTCACGAAAATGAGGATATATTCTCTGGTTCGTTACGCAGTCCGTATCCACTCAAAGACACATTAAATCAGAGTAATTTAATGCTTGTTTGTCAAGGACATGAACAGGCTTGTGGAGTAGCTTGGAAGAGCAGCAATACTAAGGCTTTAATTAAATATTGTAATAGTATAAATGTGCCAGAACCTGTTATTGAAGTGTGTTGCAGCTACAAACCACACAAAATTCCGCACGACATATTTGGTATGTTTGATGAGTGGGATTATCTATATGCGACAGGTGTGCCTTACCCAAAATTCCACATTGCACCAATTCGCATAAACAGCAAGGATATAAAGATTTTAGGAGCAAATAAAACAACTATTAAATTTACTTATCAAGGCATTGATTATATAAAATTTTTTGTAACTCAAGCCGAAAAAGAAAAGTTATACAAAGATATATTCCATGAACGCCACGATGTACCACTAGAGCTTGAGATTATAGGTGAATTACAGATTAATGTGTTTCATGGCAAACAAATAGAACAAGTTTTAATCGACCGCTTTGAGTGTAGAAAATATAAACCTAATCTCAATGACTTATGGTAGTTTGACCCCCTAAATTTTATGCAGGATTCACGGACACTATACTAATCAAGAGAGGCAACATATGGATAATAAAATTTTAAAGACTCCCTATGTGGAATTTTTAGGCAGTAACGCTAATGAGGTCACTGGAAGCGCAAACCTTGTCCGCTTTATGAATTATCACATTCTAGTGGACTATGGGCTTAGGCAGACTAGTAATGAACAAGAGGATTATGTGGTTAATTTAAAACGCCATAAAGACATTAAACCAAAGAAGCTTGATGCAATCATTCTTACTCATTGCCACATAGACCACAGCGGATTGATACCTAAGCTTTATGCAGAGGGAGCAACTTGTCCGTTATTCATTCCTCAAGGAGCAAAAGGGTTGCTTACCCTAATGTGGCAAGACAGCCATAAAATATTTGTTTCTGAACACGAACGCTTTAATCGTAAGCCACTATACGAACAAGCCGATATTGATTTAGCATTAAGTTATTGTGTTGAGGTGGATTTGCGGTCTAAATGTTATATAAATGACCACATTGCATTCACCTATTACAACGCACAGCATATTGTTAAAGCAAGGCAGGTTTATATGGAGTTAAATGATGGAAGCAACATTAAAAAACTTGGCTTTACAGGAGATATAAGCTCCTACAAAGACCGTTATTGGCTAAATCAGAGAGATGATTTGCCGATGGTAGATATGTTAATCGGAGAATGTACTTACTCCAATAGCAATCGGACTATCAAGGAGCGGGACAGACGAACTGATATAAATAAATTAAAGTTAGCTATAGACTATGCACTTGAACACAAATCAAAGGTTATTATTCCAACATTTTCACTTAACCGCTTGCAGGATATACTAGCGATGTTATATGAAACCTATGGTGACAGATTGCCGATTAAGACCGCCGTAGACTCACCGCTAGGCAAGAACATAAGCACAATATGGAATAAGCTGATTGATAAGGATAGAGATTTGTGGGATAAGATATTGGACTGCGAGGATATTTATTGGATTGATGATTTTAAAACGAGTATTGCACTTGACAAACTACAAGAACCATTACTTGTAATTGCAGGTGGTGGAATGCTATCTGGCGGTCGTGCAACATTCTGGTGTAAGCAGAATCTCACCAGTAAATATAATTATGTGATATTTTCTGGCTATAATACACCAGAATCGCCTGCGGGGCAAATAAGGAGTGGCAAACTCAAGTCGGTTAAAATTGATGGGGCTGATATTAGGTGTGCGGCACATACCCTTGCATTTAATTCATTTAGCTCTCACGCTGACCATAAACATTTGCTTGAGTATTACACTACAACTCCTTATAATAAGTTGTGTCTAGTTCACTCCGAACAGGACAGCAAAGCTAAATTTGCCGCGGAACTCAAAGAAAGCCTATCCAAAGCAAATCGTTCAAGTCGGGTAGTTATAACTAACAAAGATAGCAAGGTACATTTTTAGGAGGTGTGAGCATGGTAGGATTATCAGCAAGTTTTAGGGTAGATCTCAATCTATTTTGCGACCACGAGATTACCGATGAAGATGAGATTCTTGAAATTAAATCTCAAATCAAGTCGCTTAATGATGGAATTGCAGAGCTTATATATAATACCTATGCTCGCACAGATTTAGATGGCGTACAGGTTGACCTTGAAGCCATTGATTATCTTGAGCCTGAGGATGTAGAGGCTATGCTAGAGTATGAACTCGAATAAAATTCATAAAACATAAAATTTAGGGTTGACATAACCTCCTTTCTGTGTTATAATAGAGAAAACAACAGAGAGGAGGTGTTTTTATGGCAGATATTATCTTAACAGCACTATTTTGGATAATTGTAGCGGTGATTGTTTTATTCCTTGTGCTTGATTTTAGACGTATCCACTATGTTAAAACAGGGGATATTGACCCTGATACAATACCAAAGGTTAAGTTGACTAATTACAATTATTATGTATTAATACTAATTATTGTAATGAACCTAGTTGCATTACTTAAAGAGATTATTGATTAAGGAGATAGGGATGGAAGATAGGGCGATATTTGAGCAGATACGAAAAACTTTGGCTCAAAAGGGATATGAAATTAGAGATAAAGATATATTTGAATACACTGGTTCAACTCTTAGTGAATATGAGTTTACCATTAAAAAACTCAAAGGCTGGCGATTTGGATTGTGGTTTTATGACGTTGAAGGCGTGAGCAAAGTATCATTCTTTGGTATGACTGATGATGGATTGGACAAATTCAAGCCAAGTTGGGCTGAGGAAATGTTCAAATTTGAGGATACTATAGAAGATAATGATACTTGGTGGATTGTTCGGATGGTAGGGATATTTAAAATGATTAAACATCATCCGATTATATCGTATAATATAGATATGTGTTGCGGTCAGCTTAAATATTGTGACCCACATATTATTCGTTACTTCAAGATAAAAACAAGAATTTGGAAACACAATATAAGAGATTGGTATGAGTACAGATGTAAATATAACTTAACTTACATTTGGCTCAATATTGTAAAATGTAAGTTAATGAAATTAGGGTTGTATGATAGAATTGAGATAATTGATTTATGTAGCGATATGAGCTGGACAAGTCCACGTTATGAGTTGAGATTATTCTACAAACCTGAAATTGATACTGATACAGATGATACAAAGCAGTGGATATATTCTTGGTATAAACTTAATGGCAACAAAACAAAACATTATTACCACATTGACCCATATCAAAATGGCAAATTAATGGGTTGGTGGTTTGATGATGCTGAGGAGCAGGATTTAATAGAGGCATTTGGTTGGAAATATAAGCTATTTAAACATTTCCGAAAAACACCAAATAAAAATGCCGAAAAATACTAAATGGAGGTTATCATGAATAAATACCCTACAAGTGATGGACACGAATTTGTTAGAGAAAAAGATGCAATGGAGTGGCAGGCTGCCTTAGATTACAAAGAGAGGCTTGCTTGCCTTGAAGAACCTTATGGAATAGGACAGTTTAAACTAACCCTCAAGAACTTAACTGAAGCTGTAACTTTACGGAAGTACCTCGCATATTATCTTGGGTTTGATATTGAACAAGTTGATAAAATCCCAATGAAGATTGGTGAGGGTGATACTGTGGTATTAGTTGACCGCAGTACAAAAGAGGTGGAAGTGATATGATAATATTTATATTGGCGTGTTTTGCATTTGTATTATTGTGCGGTTGTATATTTGGAATGATAGGTATTCCGATAAGTATAGCGGGGATAATAGGTGTAATAGTATATTCGTGTTATCAAGCCAAGAAAGATGAAGAGAAGTCTGCTATTGTGCAAGAGCCTAAGCCTGACCCCGAAGCAGAACCCTTTTGCAGCCCTATTACAACAGATGATTTATTGGCGACATATTGTGCTGATAAGATAGTGAATGAGAGGTTTAAGATATGAGTAGAGATATAGATGAATTAATATATATGCTTGAACGCAGACAAGATGACCTTAGAGAGAAAATGATTAAAACTAGAGAAGCGGGCAACGAAAAATTAGCGAGGCAACTATTTCATACAAGCTATGGTTTAGCAGAGGCAATTGATATAGTAAGGGAGTGGATAGATTGAAGTACAAAATATTAGATATTATTGACCGAAAAACAGGTGAGCATAAGACCAATGATTTTTACCATTATTATGTGGGTCAGATATGCAGATTAAGCAAAAATATTGACAAATGTATAGGCAAAAGCGTAATCATTCACAGGCTCACAGGTAGTATGGATGGCTCAGTGGCTATTGGCACCTCCCACGTTGAAAAGATTGTACCAAATGAAGCTGAGTCGGTATATGGCTTAATCACCGAGAATACTTGTTATGTTCTACAAGAATGGAACGGAGAAATTAAAAACGGAAAACCTGTAGATAACTGGTGGAATGAGGAGTAAATATGCTTAAATTGTATTTTAAAAACGGAAATGGTGTAGATAATTTTGTGGCAGACCTAGAAAAGTTTTCGGAGTTCTTCGACGTGATTAAGCAGGATATACACGAACGCAATCCCGATTATAAAATCCCATACTATCGAACTTGGGCAAGTGGGGATAATGAGATTATGATAGATGTAGGGTCGCACACAGAATTTTATGTACTACGCTCAGATAAAAACAACGCAAAAGATTTATGGAATGAACATTTAGATGGAGGTAAATAATGGAAGGTAAGAGAGTTTATAAGTTAATTGACACAAGTTGCAGAGAGTTAAAACACCTAGTAGGATATATGGGGACATTTGAGGTGTCAGATTTTCCGATTGTAGGAGATGTGATGAAGTGGGGATTAGACGAAACCGAAGCCTTATATCCCAAAGACGGAATACACGATGAGTGCAGATTTTGTTATATCTATGGCGGAGATATTGTACAGATAGGCAGTTCAGGATATAATCAGTACAGATATATTACAGATAGTGCAGAATATACATTTGAAAGTACAGATTTTGTGATTGAGGATTAAAATTATGGGATTAGATAATGGAATTGTGCTAAAGGCAAAAGAGAATATCGAGATACCCGCTTTTCTTGGAGTGAAACAAAGAAGCTATCCATATGAGTCTATTACTGCAATACCAGCAGGCAAAAGCGAAGAAATATGTTATTGGCGTAAATGTTGGGGTATTAGAAATGAAATTATGTGGGATATTGGTTTAGATGAGGATGTTTATTGTTGCGAACTAACAAGTGATGATGTTGAGAATATTATTATAATCTTAGAAAAATACATTCGCAAAGATTATTATGATGAACACCATAGGTCAATATGGGAGTGGAAAAGAATAGTGTCGAGTCTGATGCGACAGGCAGAGATATTATCGTGGGCGAAGGAATTACTGGAAGAAGATAAGATTGAATTGGAGTTTTATGATAGTTATTAAGGAGAAAGTATGAGTAATTATACTGTATTACACTGCCACACAGAGCAATCATTATTAGATAGTTGCACAAATTATAAACTTTATGTGGATAAGTGCGTAGAATTTGGACAAACAGCGATTGCTTTTACTGAACATTCTAATACAAATACATGGGTTGAAAAGAAGATGTATTGCGATGAAAAAGGTATAAAGTTTATATTTGGGGTAGAATGTTACTTAACAGAAACATTAAGCGAAAAGGTGCGTGACAATTATCATACTATCTTACTCGCAAAGAATCATGATGGGGTTAAAGAGATTAATCGCCTTATGTATAATGCAACGCAAGATGACCATTTTTATTATAAACCAAGAATATCATTTGATGAATTTTTAGGTATTAGCGATAATGTGATAAAAATATCAGCTTGTCTTGCGAGTCCTTTAAATGGCTACAGGCTACAAATACATTCAGATAATAGACTATTTGCTAAGTATGATTATTATGAAATACAGCCTCATAATAACGATGAACAAAAAGAATATAATATATGGCTTGTAGAAAAAGCAGAACAATACGACAAGCCCTTAGTAGCCACAGGGGATTTTCACTCATCAGATAATTATAAAGCCGAGTGTCGTAAAGTATTTCAGTTAGGTAGCGAGGCAGAATTTTCTAAAGATGATGATTATGATTTAACCTATAAAAATTATGACGATTTTAAGAAAACATTTGAAGTACAAGGTGTGCTTAATAATTCTATTATATTGGAAGCATTAGAAAACACCAATGTAATAGCTAATGCCATAGAACCTATTACATTAGACACTAGTTTTAAATATCCTATATTATACGGAGATAAGGATGAAGAAGTGTTAATGAATACGCTTAGAAAAAAATATAGTGACAAAGTTAAAAATGGTATTATAGACCCTAAAAATGCACAACAATATGCTGATAATATTAAAGAAGAAATGCGTGTGTTTAAAAAGGTTGGAATGACAGGATTTATGTTGTTCATGTCAGAGATGATAACTTGGTGCTGGGACAATAATATTCCTGTTGGATTTTGCAGAGGCTCTTGTGGTGGCTCTACGGTTGCGTATTTATCAGATATTATAGATGTAGACCCTGTTAAGTGGCACACTATATTTTCCCGATTCTGTAATGAGGACAGGGTTGAAATCGGTGATATTGATATAGACGTATCACCCGACCAGAGAGATTTCGTTTATGATTACATTATCAATCGCTTTGGTAAAGAGAATACTGCATTTATTTTAGCTAATGGCACAGTAGTCGATAAAGGAACCATTGATGTTATCGGAAAGGCTTTTAGAATTAAATGGAATCGTGAGCATAATTTGAATGATAAATATACAGGTGACGATAACCCATATAATCTATCAAAAATCAAACAAATAAAAGATGAATATGAAATAGATGCTACAAAAGCAAGAGAACAACACAAAGATATATTTTATTATTTTGATGGAATATTAAACACAATCAAATCACAATCTATGCACCCTGCTGGAATACTTGCGAGTCCTGTAAACTTAGTTGATGAATATGGTTGTTTTAATAAAGATGGTAAAAATGTTATTTGCATTAATATGGAAGAGTGCCACGAAGTGTCTCTTGTAAAATACGACATATTATCCTTAAGAAATATACAAGTAATAAGAGATACTTGTAAATATGCAAATATTCCTTATCCTAAATCACATTTAGTTAATTGGGAAGATAAAGATGTTTGGGAACATATTTGCGATAGCCCTGTAGGGATATTTCAGTTTGAGTCACAATATGCGTCTGAATGCCTAAAGAAGATGCACCCTACCAAGATAAATGATATGTCTATGGCTAATGCTGCTCTTAGACCTAGTGGAGAGAGTTATAGAGATAGATTATTTGCAGGAGAAACTAATCATAATCCTTCAGAGCAAATTGATGAATTGCTTAAAGATAACCGAGGATTTTTATGTATAGAAGAAAACCAGTTAATTGCTACTACAAATGGTTTAGTCCCAATTAAAGATATTAATAAAGATGATATAGTTTATACAACTAAAGGACTTGAAAAAGTAAATGATATTTTTGACAATGGACAAAAGAAAATATATAAATTAAGTAGCAAATATGGAGAAGTTATATGCACTGATAACCATAAAATATTAACAGAAAATGGTTGGAAAGAATACAAAGACATTCAGGTGGGCGAGTGTATTGCTCATTATGTAGGAACTTTATCCGATGCAGAGTATAACAAACACAAACTACGTCTTATTGGTTGGACTTTAGGAGATGGTACGGTATCAGGTAATAATATAGGATTTGTTAACCGTAGTGAAAAGGTCGCAAACGCCTATAAAAATTGCATTGAGAATATATGGAGTAATTTAACAGTTTCAATTAAAAATGTAAAAAGCAGAGTTAATAAACTCCCATTATACAGATGCAACGTCAAGTGGGTCGGTATAGCCCATAATTATGACAAGCCTATTCATTATTACTTTGATGAAATAAATTTAAGAGGCAAAAAGGCTAGGCAAAAAGAAGTTCCTAATTTTATATTTACACTAAACAGAGATTGTCTACTCACATTTTTAGGTGCGTATACTGATACCGATAGCTGTTTAAAAAAGAATACTGTCATGTATAAAACAGCATCAAAAAAACTATGTGATGGATTGGTAGAAGTATTAAGGTTAATAGGATATTCTGCTGTTGTCACATATGATAAAACAGCAGATGCTTATAATATTGGAGTATTTGGCGGAAATGAGTTAATTAAAGAATTAGCCCCTTATTGTATAAAAATTCAAGAGAATATAGATATAACTAAAGTTTCTCAAAGAAAATATAGGGCGGGAAATATTTCGGCTGAATTATTAAAGAGTATACTAAAAAATAAAGGTATTACATTAAAAGAAGTGCAGAAAATTTCTGGGAATTCATTATACTATAGCAAATATGTAACTGTTGAAACATTTGTAAAAATATGTAATGATTTTAATTTAGAAACATCTATTATGTTATCACCGAGCATCCACTATCACCCAGTTATAAAAAAATCTTCTGCTGGAACAGCTAAGGTATTTGATTTAGAAATTAATAACACCCACAATTTTGTTGCAGGCGGTATTGTTGTTCATAATTGTTTTCAAGAAGATACCATAAAATTCTTACAAAATATTTGTGGTCTTAGTGGCAGTGAAGCAGATAATGTGCGTAGGGCAATCGGAAGAAAACAAATCGACCGCTTGCAAAAAGCACTGCCACAAATTCTTGAGGGGTATTGCAACAAATCCAATAAGCCTAGAGAAATTGCCGAACAAGAAGCTCGCACATTTTTGCAGATTATTGAAGATAGTAGCAATTATCAGTTTGGTTACAACCATTCTACAGGATATTCAATGATAGGGTATGTTTGTGCGTATCTTAGGTATTATTATCCATTAGAATTTTGCACATCGTTACTTAATAATGCAGGAAATGATGAAGATTTAGCTAACGCTACAGAACTAGCAAGTTCATATGGTATATCAATCTTATCGCCTAAGTTTGGCAAATCAAAAGCCCAATTCTTTATGGATAAAGACCACAACTCAATTTATAAGGGTGTAGGTTCTATTAAGGATATGAACGCAGAAATTGCTGACAATCTTTATAATTTATCCCATACAGGCGAGGTGCACGATATATTTGATATATTATGCAAACCTGCTGGCGAGGTAGGAAACCGCAAACAGCTTAGAAAACTTATCAAGATTGGATATTTTGAGCAGTTTGGTGATATAAATACACTGCTTTATGCACAGCACCTATATGATACTTATGGCAAGAAGAAAACGCTCAAAAAGCCATTTGCTTATAATATTGATGGATTATTTACCAAAGAAACTGCCAAACAGTATAGTGGTATCAATGGCATAGGAATATGTAAAGTTATGCTTAAGAACTCCATTATTCCACCATTACATAAGCGTGACAGTATAGCATACCAGCTAGGTATAATGGGATATTGTTCAGAGTGCATACCTGATGAACCTATGAACCATTTCGCTGTGCAATCTATACAGCAGAGTAAATACAATACATACTTTAGGCTATATAGGCTTTATGATGGTGTGACCATTGAGGTTAAGGTAGATAAGAAATATTATGCGGAACACCCTGTTGATATGAAATATTATGAAAAGGAATTTGACAAAGTTCCTATCCTCAAATGCTCATTCACCAGTAAGCAGAAACGCCGCAAAATCAACGATAAGTGGACTGCGGTTGATGAGTATGAGTCAATTCTTAACGCTTACACAGAAATCTAACTTTCGCTAAGTTTTACTTGACTTTTCCCTCTGATTATGTTATAATAGGTTAAACGGAGGGAAAAGCTATGGATAAAACTAAAATGATGGAAGATAATATAGGATTGATATATAAGTATTACCATATCCACAATGTAAACGATGAGGATAGACAACAGGAAATCGCATATGCTTATTGTAAGGCGGTCAAGAAATACAAACCAGATAACAAACATTCTTTTAGTACTTATATATTCACCGTAATAGATAATCACCTAAAGAAACAATATTATCTGTCCAGTATGCAAAAGCGTACATTTGTGGAAGGCACTGAATATTTTAGCCTAGACCAAAGGGTTAAAGGTGGTGAGCAAGATATTGATGTTTCGTTCTATGAGGATATTATAGGATTTGCAGATTATGATTATGAGACTGCCGAAATTAAGTTAGATCTTGAGAAAGTGTTAAGTACATTTACTGCCAAACAGGTCAAAGTTATAACACTTATACTTGAGGGCAAAACAAAGAATGAGGTGGCAACCATTATGGGAAATACGAATCAAGCTGTATCAGAAATGCTGAGAAGATGTAAGGATGAATTTAAGAGGAAAATGGGATGTTATTAAGTGAAAAACACAGATTCGCAGAGGATAATATAGGTTTATTATATGCCTACTTTACAAAACATAAAATACATGATGAGGACATTCAAGCTACATTAGGACTTGCTTTCTGGAGGGCGGTATTGACTTATGATGATACAAGGGAAGCGACTTTTAGCACTTATGCTTATAAAGTCTTGGGATGGGAGATGTACGCAATTATCCACAGTCAGCAAGCACAAAAGAGAATATTACCTAAAGGTGAAACTTTATGGCATTTGGAGTATCTTACTGCAACTAAAGATGGTGATAAAGAGGCAAGCGAGCTTATAGGTTGCATTGATGAGAGCATTGACCAGTTTGAATGTGATGATGTTGTAGAAAGGTTATTGCCATATTTACAGGTTAATGAACAAAAAATACTAAAATTATCATATGCGGGATATAAAGCAGTTGAGATTGCTAAAATAATGGGTTGTTCTCGACAGAATATATCAGCTAGACAAAAAAGAATGCATAATTTTGTAAAAAGATTATTATGGAAGGAGATGATGTGCGATTGAGGGTTGAATGCAAAGTAATACGCAATGTATTTGCGAGTAAAGACAACAAGTTCCATATCTTTGGGTGTGAACTGATTAAAGGTGAGGTGCAACTCAATAGATATGGCAACTTTACAATCAAAGGTTCATTGGGTATGCTTGAGGTCGGAAAAGAATATACTCTTGACCTTGAGGAGGTTGAGGATAGATATGGTATATCATATCAGGTTACCGCAATTCCTAGCTTTGATGAGTTTGAGATTGGCGATTTAGATGATATAACCGATGACAAAGAATATCAAATGCTTAAGCTGATAATGTCTGATGAACAGGCAGAGAACGTACATAAAGCATATCCAACTTTTATCAGGTTTATACTATCGGGGGAAAGCGATAAGATTGATTGCAATAAAATTTATAATGTAGGCAAAGTTAGACTTAAAGCATATATAGCCAAAGTTAATAATATGTTTAAGTATTATAAACTGGTTGCAAATAACACAGATATTGAATTGAAATATGCTGAAGCCGAGGAGCTTTGTGGGGTTTATGGCTCAATGAACAAGGTGCAGGAGTTATTAAATAACAACCCATACTTTGTGTTGTGTTATGAATTAAAACGCCCCATACCATCCACAGATAGACTTTTACTCAAGGTTCGCCCCGACTTGCGAACCAGTACAGACCGCTGTGAGATTGTTATGTTATATTTACTGAGGCAAAATGAGGAAGATGGGAATACAAGGATTGCAGGTAGTGAATTTTATAAATATGTGGCTCAGTGGGACACAGAACTCGTTCCTGTTATGATGGAAGTTATCAATTCTCCAAACTGTACTATAATACATTATGATAAAGATAACAAAACTCTAGCAATTAATCACACTTACCTTGCTGAAAAGAAGATTGCTGATGACATATGGTATCATTTAGCTCATAATACTATATGGGAATGTGACACCGAGAAATATAGGGTGGTTGATGGGTTTGAGATTACTAATGAACAAAGCAAGATTTTAGACCTACTATGTACAAAAAACGCTTGTATGTTGATAGGCGGAAGTGGGGTAGGAAAGACAAGTAGCCTTAAAGCTGTTGTTGCTATGCTCGATGACTTACACAAATCCTATCGCCTACTATCTCCAACTGGTATCGCAGCCAAACGACTCAAAGAGGCGACTGGTCGTGAAGCAAGCACAATTCACAGGGCTGTATTAGGTGAGGGGATTATTGATGAAGATGCGGTTATCATTGATGAGGCTAGTATGGTAGGCGTTGAATTGCTTGCCGAACTGCTCACATTAATATCTCCGACCGCGAAGATTTTATTTGTATTTGACTCCGCCCAACTTGCAAGCATCTCTTGTGGCAATGTTGTTCACGACTTAATCCATTGTGGCAAAATCCCTACCGCAAAACTTACTAAAGTATTCAGATACGGCTCAAGTGGTATAAGTACGGTTGCAACCGATACAAGAAATGGAGCAGAGTACCTATCGCTTACAGGTCAGCTCTTATGTGAAAACGGAGCTAAGGTTACTGATTATATATTCGTTCCTGTCGATGAGGAACCTATTGAACAGATAATCAATGAATATGATAAATTGCGTGAGACATATAGCGATGATGAAATACTTATCATATCGCCATATAATGTAGGGGCATTTGGTACATATGCAATTAACAACTGCATACAAACTAAATACAATCCAAACGCAGGCAGTGATAACTGTATGAAACGGAACTTATCTGATGCCCCTAATGGTGCAGTTGTGTTTTACGAGGGTGATAAGGTGATTAACAAAATGAATAATTATCACGCCAAGACCGCAGAGTTTATTGACTGGAAAGCCAAGAAAAAACGCATTGAATACAATCTTGAACAAGCCAAGGAAATGGATGGAGAGGATAGTGATGCTTATTTTGCACTCTACGAAAACCTTGAAATACACGAGGCTAACGCACCTAGAGAGGCTGCGATTATGAATGGTGATATAGGTTACATAAAGCGGATTGATGGTGATTATATGTATATTCAGTTTGATGAGGATATGGTGCTGTTTGATAAGGGAGACCTGCAAAACCTGCTCTTGGCTTATGCTTGTTCGGCTCATAGCGTGCAAGGGTGTGAAGTTAAGGCGGTCATATTAATAACCTGTTCGGCACATTCTCGTATGCTGACACGCAATCTTATGTATATGTCGCTTACTCGTGCAAAAGAAATGCTAGTGCAGATAGGTGACATAAACGCAATCAATCACGCTTTAACTATTAACGAAACCACCGAACGTGAGACTTGGTTATATGATTTATTAATGGAGGAACAATGGGAGAAATTAAGTTAACCGATGAACAAAGGCAACTCATTACAGCCAACCACAATATCATTTACAAATATATGTATGACCACCATATTGACCTAGAATATTATGGAGACTTTGCGGAGAAACTCTGCAAGGTTATTCACCTTTATAATCCTAATCGTGCAAAGATTACCACATTTATATATCGTGTGTGCGAGGGGCAATGGAAGCATATTTTAAAGCATAAATACGCTATGTGTAGGTATATTCCTACAGAAAAGATTGTGTTTTTAGATGAAATATTATCTTATAGTAGTAGTGGACACATTCAGGCGGTGTCTGATATTCTAGGATTTGATGATGGTGGTTACAATGTGATTGATGAAAATGATATAATCAGCAAAATCCGCACAGAATTAAAGCTACGCTATCCTAAAGATACAATGACAGGTGGCGTGCTTAATTATATATTAAAAGGTTATAATTACAGGGAGGTAGGTGATATTTATGGAGTGAGCAGACAAGCAATTAATATGCGAGTGCAAAAAATTAGAAAAATTTATGAGGAAATAAAGGAGGAATGTGATGAATGAATGTAGTTAAGAGAGATTGTGAACTGCAAGAATTTGACAAACAAAAGATATATAATGCAATCTATAAAGCTATGAAAGCCTCTGGAAATGTCAAGCCAAAGATAGCAGAGTGTATTGCTGATGAAATCGAACAAATTGCTAAGAATGCCAAGGATGATTTATCTGTAAGCGATATTGAGGAACTTGTGTTTGATAAGCTGATTAGCAAGAGGCAGAGATTGACTGCTAGAGCTTATGAGGATTATAGGGCTGTTAGGGAGTTTCAGAGGGAAGAAAATAATATAGATGACCAAGTTGCTGAACTGCTTGAGGGAATAAGTGAATATTGGAACACAGAAAATTCTAATAAGAACTCCCTTATTGTAACAACTCAGCGTGACTATATGGCAGGCATTGTAAGCACAGATATTACACGAAGATTTTTACTTCCTCCCGATATCGTGCAGGCTCACGATGCTGGAATATTACATTTCCACGATGCTGATTATTTCGGTCAAAATGCCTTACACAATTGTGAGGTTATTAATCTTGAGGATATGTTGCAAAATGGAACAGTAATGAATAAGGTTATGATTGAAACGCCGCATCGCTTTCTTACAGCAATGACAATCGCAACACAGATTATAACCGCAGTTACCTCGAGTAGTTATGGAGGAGCAACAATATCTCTAACACATTTAGCTCCTTTTGTAAGAAAAAGTTATAATGAATATTATAGTAGATATATTTCAAGGGGTTTTAGTTATGATGATGCTCACAGGTGGGCTAATGATGACACATTGAGAGAGGTTAGAGATGGTGTGCAAACTTTTAACTATCAAATCAACTCAATGGCAAACACAAATGGGCAAGCCCCATTCTTGTCTGTATTTATGTATTTAGGTGAAACTGATGAATATAAAGAGGAACTTGCTTTAATTATTGAGGAGTTCTTTAAACAGAGAATCGAGGGGTTTAAGAATGAGGTAGGGGTGCATTATACTAACGCTTTTCCAAAGCTCCTTTATGTTCTTGAGGAAGATAATATTCACGAAAATTCACCTTATTGGCATTTAACAAAATTAGCGGCTGAATGTACTACCAAAAGAATGGTTCCAGATTATATATCTGAGAAAATAATGAAAAGGGATAAGGTTGATTCTAACGGAGAGGGTCATTGTTATCCTTGTATGGGTAGGTGTAAACTATAGCCCATGTAAAACCTTTTGAACCTCTTGCTTAGAGGGTGTGTAACTTAATGTTATGCTAACGCTTAGGTCTAACAATGCTAAGACATTGCACTAGATGAGAGCGTGGGAAGCCTAGAAATAGGAACCTGTACAGACTATTCCTGATGAGTGTATGGAAGTAGGGCTAGAGATAAGCACTAGCGGCATTATAGGAAACGAAGTGCCTTCAACCGAAGCGGAAGGCTATCTTATAGATAGATGACATAGTCGGTGCCATTGGCGACAATGGATAAAATGTGTAGGAGTTTTCTTACACCTTATATAGATGAAAATGGCAAGCCTAAATATTACGGGCGTTTTAACCAAGGTGTGGTTACCATTAATCTTGCAGACGTGGCATTATCATCAGAGGGTGATTTTGATGCGTTTTGGGAATTGCTTGATGAAAGATTGGAACTTTGTCACAGAGCTTTACAGATAAGACACGAAAGATTATCACACGTCAAAGCTAAAAATGCCCCAATATTATGGATGTATGGGGCATTAGCGAGATTAGATAAGGATGATACAATCCACCCATTACTCCATGGTGGATATAGCACTATATCACTTGGATATGCAGCATTATATGAATGCGTTAAATATATGACGGGTATGTCGCATAGTTCAGGTGAAGGCAAAGAATTTGGTATAAAAGTTATGCAAAGACTTAATGATAAATGTGCTGAATGGCGAGAGGTTGAAGATATAGCTTACTCAGTCTATGGCACTCCTATCGAGTCCACTGTATATAAATTCTCAAAGTGCCTAAAAGAAAGATTTGGTATTATTGAGGGTATAACTGACAGAGATTTTATTACAAATAGTTATCATATTTTTGTCGAAGAACCAATTGACCCATTTAGCAAACTTGCAATAGAGTCAGAATATCAGAGATTAAGTCCAGGTGGTTGTGTAAGTTATATTGAATGTGCAGATTTAACACAAAATGTAGAAACTGCGCTTGAGGTTATTAAATTTATTTATGACCACATAATGTATGCTGAACTTAACACTAAATCAGATTATTGTCAGAAGTGTGGCTATGATGGTGAAATAGAAATATTCGATAAAGAAGATGGCAAACTTGATTGGAGATGCCCTCAGTGTGGAAACACCGACCACGATACTCTTAATGTAGCAAGAAGAGTGTGTGGATATATTTCTACCAATTTCTTTAATCAAGGTAGAACTGACGAAATTAAGAACAGATACATCCACCTCGACAACCACAAGGTAGGTGATTAAATGAGATACGCACAAATCAGAGATATGGACATCTCGAACGGAGAGGGTATAGGTATTGCCCTCTTTGTTCAAGGTTGCCACTTTCACTGCAAAGGTTGCTTCCAACCTGAAACGTGGTCATTTGATGGCGGGAGGGAATGGACTGATGAGGTTGAGCGGAAATTTATTGAACTCGCTGACAAGCCCTATATAACTCGCATATCAATCTTAGGTGGAGAACCATTATGCGATGAGAATATTCAGAAGATTGGTCAACTTATCCTCAAACTTAAAACAGCATACCCTGATAAGGATATATGGTTATATACAGGGTATATGCTCGAAGATATTCTAAAAACGCAAACATTTAATTCTGCTGATAAAGCATATTTTGCTTTATGCAGAGTGCTTTGCATTGAAGAAGTTGATTATCTTATAGATGGTCAATTTGACTTATCTCAACGTGACCTACGACTTAAATTCAGAGGAAGTGCAAATCAGCATATTTGGACAAGAAAAGAGATACTAGAAAGGACAACAATATGAAAATATACTTAGCAGGCGGAGTTTTCTTCTACGGTGACTACCTCCGCAACATCGAATGGGCAGGCAAAATCCGCTCTGCCCTACCAAATGTAGACCTATACAGTCCAGTAGAAAATACAGATATCAACGGCGAGGAGGGCAAGAAAAAGTTTGCAGGCTCCGAAATGATAGCAGATGCAGACAATTCAAGGCTTGACGAAGCAGATATATTAATTGCGTGTATTGATGGAGATGTCCTACCTTCAGGAACCTGTGCTGAGATAGGCAAATTCCACGAGAAGATTGCAAGAGGCGATAATAAACACCTTATTGGCATATGCACCGATACAAGACAGTGTTATCGTACATATTCTGATGAAAAAGACGCTGGGGGTCGCACAAGATTGGGCGAACAGCAGTATTCATATCAGAACCTTTATGTCACGGGTTTACTCAACCAGTGTGATGGAATATTTTATACTATTGAGGAAGTTATAGACTATATAAAATCTCTTGACATTAAGTAGGTTATGTGGTATAATAGTAAACGTAACATAAGATTTGCATTTGCAACTTATTTTGTGTTACGTTTACAAATTTAAGTTAAGGAGGTTTATATGTCTTACGCAAGCAATAAACGCAAGAAAATCCGTAAACAGGCAAAAGAGGACTGGAAATACCTTGTGGCTCAGACTTTTGAGGATTTCTGCAAACAAAGAAACATAACTGATTACAATATGCTCCCCACCGACTCCGACCGCTACAAACAGTTGTGGGCTGAATGGGAAGATCATAGGAAGATGTATTCGGAGGCAAGTGTACGCATAGTATAATTGTTCCATAAATACATTATCGTGGCTTAGAAAATGGTAT
>ERZ808286.229-NODE-229-length-42047-cov-7.267908_pt1 | contig 42047 bp, 45 predicted proteins | sample MGYA00521276_ERZ808286 | MGnify/ENA primary metagenome ERZ808286 (study PRJEB31516, sample SAMN03275607) | gut metagenome | biome: mammalia-associated habitat; material: feces | host: Papio cynocephalus | place: Kenya | collected 2012-08-01 ... | reverse complement strand
TTATATTCGTGATGTTTTTGATACACTTATCGTCCGTGATATTCGTCAAAAGTACAAAATAAGAAATACTGCAATGATGGATAGGCTTGTAGATTACTTAATGGAGAATATTTCTAATTTGACATCGGCATGGAATATTAAAGATGTTTTTGAAAAAAATAACGAAAAGATTAACCATAAAACGATTGCTTGCTATTTAGAGTACCTTTGCAATGCATTTGCATTCTATAAATTCCGCCGCTACGACATACGTGGTAAAAAATATCTTGCTTCTAATGATAAGTATTATTTATCAGATCCTACTTTTCGCTACGCCAAACTTGGAACTAGAAATATGGATTACGGGCGAGTGTTGGAAAATATTGTTGCAATTGAGTTATTGCGTCGAGGCTATGAAGTCTATGTTGGAGTTTTGTATAAAAAAGGAATTGACTTTGTAGCAATTCATAGAAGTGAAAAAATTTACATCCAGGTTTCTGATAATATTAATGACGAAAAAACATTTGAAAGTGAGGTTAGCACTTTGTTGCAAATCAAAGATGCCTACCCAAAAATGATAATTGCACGAACAAGAAATGAAGAATACCAATATGAAGGAATAAGAATAGTAGATATAGCAAACTGGCTAGCTGAATAATGATTAGAAAAATTTTCTAGTATGTTTGTAGAAGTGACTTTCCTTCATTGACTCAAAAGAACAAAAATATATAAAATGATTAAACCTCTTTATCCGATGTTATCGGATCAAATTTTATGTCCACAAGGAGGAATTCATGATTTCTAATTATGAGTTCACAGTTATCTTCGATGCTAATGAAGATAAGACAAAGGCAGGACTCGAACTAGTCGAGTCACTCTTCGCTAAACACAGCGTTGAGGTTAGCAAGAAAGATGATATGGGAGTTAGAACACTCGCTTATATTATCAACAAGCAGGAAAAAGGCCACTATTTCTACTTCGAAATCAAAGTTGATGGTGCAGACATTAAAGATATGTCTAGAGCACTCGAACTTTCTTCTGACGTTTTGAAATATTTGTTTATTAATCCTGAAAAGAACTGAGGACTATTATGGCAGACATCAACTGTGTTGCATTAACTGGTAGACTTACTCGAGATAGTGAACTTAAATACACACAAGGCGGTAACGCTGTTGTTCGTTTTTCACTTGCTGTCAACAGATCAAAGAGGAATGCTGACGGAAGTTGGAGTGATGAACCTTCGTATTTTGATTGTATCTATTTTGGTAAGCCAGCTGAAGCTATTAACTCTTACCTAACAAAGGGTCGTCAAATTGCTATTAACGGCGAATTAAGACAATCTAGATGGGAGAGTGAGGGACAGACAAGAAGCAGAGTTGAGATTTATGTTAACAATTTAACACTTTTGTCTAGCCAAAATAGAAATGGAGAGTTAGGCGCTGATGGAGTAAATAATGCTCCTCGTCAGACAAGTAGCTACTCTCAGCCTCAAGCAGGAAATAATAACTATTCTAAACCTCAGGCAAGGGCGCCACAGGTCCCGGGCCCAGAAGATTTCCAGGACGATGATATTCCGTTCTGATTTTAAGGAGTTTTAAAAATGATGAAAGACGATAAAGATTTCGCAGAGATGGATAAGGGTGCTTTCAAAGATAGAAAGCTTGGCGCAAGAAAAGTTGGATTTAAGAAGAAAGTATGTAAGTTCTGCCAGGGTGCAGCTGCAGCTGATTATAAGAATCCAGAAGCATTAAAGAGATACATCACAGAAAGAGGTAAGATTCTTCCTGCACGTATCACAGGAACATGTGCTAAGCATCAGAGAGCTCTTAACAGAGAAATCAAGAGAGCTAGAACTCTTGCTTATCTCCCATTCGAGAAGAAGTGATTAAAGTATGAGTCAAGAGGAGAGTGTTAAGCCTAGTAATGGTTTAAGAGATTATGTTGTTGCTTTATTGTTTTCTTGTGCAATGACATTTTCATCTTTTTTGTCGCTTTTTATTGCACTACCTCTCCTCATTTTCTCTACTAAGCACAAGAAAAAGGAAGTTGTACTTCTATTTGTTATTGATGCTCTTGTTGTTATTGGCAGAGCGTTTTATACAATGAGGGGATTAAACAATTACCTTTTTCAGGTGCTATTAAGTGTGTATATCCCTTTGTCGCTGTTAGCGGCTGGAGTGGTTTGGATCTATACAAGTGGTAAGAGGGTAGATAGTAGACTTTTAATATCTCTACTTCCTTCTTTTATCATGATTGTAGTAATAGCTACTTTACTCTGTGCAGATAGGGCGCTCTTTGAGTCTATATATAATGGCTACAAAGATGCGTTTGTTCCATTATTGGAAGATTTGACATCTGGATTTGGTTTTACAGTCGATACTGAGCTTTTGTTTATGGTTGTAATAACACTTTCAGCTGTTCTAATGTTTCCAATAACAGTAGGAGCAAGCTGTGTAACGCTCTTCTTATTTGAAGCTCCGTTACATTCAAGAGAAGGCGATTGGGACGAAAAGCTTGAAAGTATTGAAATTAATCAAAATCTCATTTGGATTTTTATTATTTCGCTGATAGCTTTTCTTGTTTCGCGCTTTGTTTCTGTTCCAACGATTTTCTTCATAGCTTCTATGAGCTTGATGATATCGTTCCTCATTCTATATGGAGTACAAGGTTTTTCTGTGCTTTATACAAGATTGAGTAGAGTAATGCCTAACTTAAAGAGTACTTCTTTATTCTTTTTGTTGGCTTTTATAGGGGTTATCATTCCGGGATTAAATATTGTTGTTCTTTTAGGTGTACCTGTTTTAGGTATTCTAGAGAACTTCTTCGATTTGAAGAAAAGGAAAGAAAAATGAAGATTATTCTTAATCAGGATGTCATTCACGTTGGTGAAGAGGGTGATGTAGTAACAGTAAAAGATGGTTATGCAAGAAACTATCTTCTTCCTACAGGTGCTGCAGTAGTTTATAACAAGGCTAATGCTGCTGTCTTCAAGCAGAGAGCTGAGCAGATTGAAAAGAGAAAGGCTGAAAAGAGAGCTGCTAGTGCATCTCTTAAAGAAAGACTTGATCAGGTTTCTATCTCAATTACAGTTCCAGCTGGTGAATCTGGAAAGCTCTTTGGTTCTGTTACATCACAGATGGTTCAGGAAGCTCTCAGCAAGGAAGGCTTTGATATTGAAAAGAAGAAGCTCGATGTTCCAACACATGCTATCAAGATGACTGGTGTTTATCACATTGTTGCTCACCTCTATGAAAATGATAAGTCTACTATCAAGCTTACTGTTTTAAGCGAAGCTGAAGTTAAGGCTGCACAGAAAAAGGCTGCTGAAGAAGCTGCTAAGGCTGCTTTAGAGGCAAAGAAAGCTGAAGAAGAGGCAAAGAAAGCTGAAGAAGAAGCTAAAAAGGCTGAAGAAGCAGCTAAAAAGGCTGAAGAAGCAGCTAAGGTTGCTGAGGCAGAAGTAAAGGCTGAAGATTCAGCAGAAGAAAAAGTAGAAGGCTAATAACCATGGCAGGGTCCCAAGATAAACAATTGACTATTCGATCTTTACCACATGATGATGATGCGGAAAAGTCTATTTTAGGGACCCTTCTTCTTAATCCGGATGCTTGGGATACCGTTCAATCGATTGTCGAAGCATCCGATTTTTATTCTCCAGCTAACAAAGTAATATTCCAAAGCTTATTTAATCTTGTTAATGAAGAGGGTAAGCAAAATTTCGATGGAATGATTCTCATTGACTATCTGAGACGTAACAACCTTCTAGATAAAGCTGGAGGAGTTCAATATATATCTTTACTTACTTCGCTTTCGATTATTACTGCTAATATTAAGCAGTATTGTGATATTGTAAAGGAAGACTCAAGAAGAAGATTGTTGTATAAAGTTTCTTCATCAATACAGGAGAGTGTCTTTGATCCTTCTGTAAATATTGAAGAAAAGCTTGAGGAAGGCTCTAAAGTACTTAACGATGCAATTTTGCAAGGTATGAATGAGTCTGCTGAAGAGTATGAGATAGGTTCTGTTCTTTTCGATACCTTTAAAGCCATTACCGATAAAATGGAGGGTGTTGGAGAAGAGGATAGAATAGAAACTGGTTTTGATGTCCTTGATCGTTATACTAATGGTGGTTTTGCAAAAGAAGAGTATGTAATTATTGCTGCTCGTCCTAGTATTGGTAAGACAGCCTTTGCACTATCGATGATGTATAATATGATTAATAACAATAAGAAGGTTGCATTCTTCTCCCTTGAAATGCCTGCTGTATCTATTGCAAAGAGACTTTTTGCTATAGATAGTAAGATTGAGCTTTCAAAGATTATGAAGGCGAGCTTTTTGGATGACGAGTATCAGCGTCTTATGGACAGTGTTTCTAGACTCTATGAAGTCAGGGAAAATATGTTTATAGTCGATGTTCCCAATATTTCACTTTCCGAACTTAGAACTAAGGCTCGTATTCTTAAAAAAGAGAGAAATATAGATTGTATTGTAATTGACTATATTGGTCTTATAAGTGTTCCGTCTTCTTATTCTAGTCAAAAGAAATTTGAACAGGTTTCTTATATATCTCTTTCTTTAAAACAACTTGCTCGTGAATTAAAAGTACCTGTAATTGTTCTTTGTCAGGTAGGACGTGAGTCTGAAGAGCAGGCTCCAATTCTATCCAATCTAAGAGACTCTGGTTCTATTGAACAGGATGCAGATATTGTCTGTTTCTTACATAGAAAGAAGACTCTTTCTGAAGAAGAAAAACAGAGAAACCTTAAAGATAGTGAAGGTAGAGCAAATATTCAAGTTACGAAGTTTATCGTAGCAAAAAACAGGAATGGTGAGACAGGGTTCTTTACCGTTGGTTATAATGGTCCATTAACTTATTATGCCGATGTCGACCAAAAGGCTGAATTTATCGACTATGAGCAAAAAGGGCCAAATAGCAATAAACGTAATAATTAGGAGATGCTTTTTGATTAAAGCTTGTACAATGGAGATTGTCCTCTAACGGGAGGATAATTTTATCCTCCCTATGTTTAGTTATTTGTATTTGGAGGAAAATAAATTGAATAAAAATAACATAGTAATTCGTCACGAAGAGAAAAAAGATTACAGAGAGGTTGAATCTCTAGTAAGAGACAGTTTTTGGAATGTTTATCGTCCAGGATGCCTAGAGCATTATGTTTTGCACGTTATGAGAGAGAGTAGTGGTTTCATCCCTTCTCTTGATTACATAATGTATTATAATGATGTTTTAATTGGACAGATTGTCTATTACAAAGCGAAGCTAGACCTTTTTGATGGTTCTTCTCTCGATATACTTACAATGGGTCCTATAGCCATTAAAAATGAGTATAAAAGACAGGGCTTTGGTAAATACCTACTCGATTATACTTTAGATAAAGCGACTAGCTTAGGATGGGGTGGAATTTGCTTTGAAGGCAATTTTAAATTCTATTCAACTTGTGGTTTTACCTATGCTAGAGATTATGGTATAAAGTATCATGGTTTAAAAGAAGGAGACGATGACTCTTTCTTCCTTGCTAAAGAATTAAAAAAAGACTTCTTTAAAGCCATTAATGGCGTTTATAGTACACCTGAAGTATATTTCGTTTCAGAAGCTGATGCTGAAAGTTTTGATAAAACTTTCCCCCTTTAAAGTAAAAGAGAAGCTTCCTTCTCAAATATTTTAAAACATTCCTCCTGAGGTTTTCCTTGGGAGGTTTTTATATTAGTTTAGAAATAAGAGACCAAGAATTCATTAAAATAACAATACCCCAAGCAAAGATGAGTCCAAATATATGCAAGAATAGATATGTTTTTGGTCTAAAAGTCTTATGGCAAATCATTTCACAAAGAGATATTAACATCTGTCCTCCATCAAATGTTGGAATAGGAATTAGATTGCCAACGCAGATAGAAACTGAAACAATGGCTAGTAGATATAAAAGTGTTCTAAAGCCGTTAGAGCTGCTTGAAGAGAAAGCTAGTACGGAAATACGTCCAAGGTTAGATGCGCTTGAAAATGGCCCAGAAATCTCTTTCAGAGCTTCTTTTAATTGGAAACTCAATAGCTTAGAGAGAGCTCTTACTGTTTTTACAAATATTGTCTTTGTACGCTCAAAGCTAAGAGAGAGAGGATGAGAAGAATCTGAAGATTTAATTAGGTTACTTTTGAAAGCAAATGGAAAAGAATTAGTTTTTAGTGTTATCTTCTTTTCTATTCCATTTGGTGATAGTAGAGTAAGAGTATATTCATCGCTTTTAATACTTAGAAGATCTAAGTCATATTCAATTTTTTTACAATTACATTCAATTATTCTGTCGCCAACATTAAAATCTGGGCTTTCACTTCTTCCAATAATTGGTTCTTTTAAATTGGTAATGCCATATGAATAAGAGCCATTATAGAGTACTGGTGATATTCTAACATCGAAAATGGAACCATCTCTCAGGATTGTAAGCGTTGCGTCTTTTCCATTTTTTTTACTTAGAATTTGACTAAGATTTTCATAATCAACAACATCTGAGCCATCAAGTTTTAAAACCAGATCTCCTTTCCTTATTTCATCTTGCTCTATACTTGCGCTAAATAAAGAAGGATATTCTGAGATTGGCGAAATAAGAGGCGCATTACTTACTCTTTCAACAGGAATAATGGCTACAATGAAAAAGAGTACTATAGCTAAAAGAAGGTTCATTAATGGACCTGCTATATATATAAGGAATTTCTTAAAAGGACTAATAGCAAAGAGCGAACCTTCTTCTGCATGCTCTATTCTTTTTTCGTTGTGTCTTAGTGCTATTGTTAAGTCTTCAGCACCACCTAGACGGCAGTATCCACCGAAGGGGATAAGAGAGATTCGGAACTCAGTTTTCTTCCCCATATGAGAAAAGACTGTTTTACCAAAGCCGAAGGAAAGCACTTCAACATTAACGCCCAAAAGTCTAGCGACAATGAAGTGGCCTAGCTCATGAATGAAGATAACAAGACTTGTTCCAATGAGTCCTGGAATCATATAAAGAAGATAGAGGAGGAAATTTTTAACTCCTTCCACAATATGCCTCAATAATAGACTTAGCTATTTCTCTAGTCTTTCTATCAAGATTATATACAGAAGTGTACGAGTCCACCTTTTCAGATATAAGTTCCTTTCTTTCTAATGTAGCTTTAACGATCTTACTAATCTCTATGAAACTAATCTTTTTTTCGATAAAAGCTTCAACTGCACATTCATTGCTTGCGTTGTAAACTATAGGTCCGCAAAAGCCAAGAGCAAGAGCATCATATGCATATTTTAGCAGTGGAAACTTATCTGTTTTAGGTTCTTCAAATGTCAGTGTAAGATTTTTGAATGAAAGAGGTTTTACAATGTCCTCCAAGTCAATCTTTTTGTCACTAACAGCACGCATTATTGCAAGTGCCATATCTGGAGGAGATAGTTCTGCATATACTTCTCCAACTTTTGTTCTTATTAGTGAGTGTACTATAGATTGTCTATGTACGGTAACTTCAATATCGTCACCTTTAAATCCAAATAGGTAGGAAGCTTCTATTACTTCTAAGCCTTTATTAGCGAGTGTTGCTGAGTCAATTGTAATCTTCTTACCCATCTTCCAAGTTGGATGTTTTAGAGCTTCTTCTAGCGTTACATTTTCTAAATATTCTCTATCAACAAAAGGACCACCTGAAGCTGTAATTATAAGAGAAGAAGCTTCTCTGTTTTGCAAAAGATGGTAGATAGCAGAGTGTTCACTATCAACTGGAATTATTTTGGCATTATGTTCTTTTGCTAAATGAAAAATAAATGAGGCTCCGGCAACAACACTTTCCTTGTTTGCTAGAGCTAAATCAATAGAATTTTCTAAGACAGTTTTTGTGGCAAATAGGCCATCAAAACCACTAATAGCATTAAGAACAATATCTGGATTAGTTTCTTTTAAGAAAGAAGAGAGTGGGGAAGAATAAATATCTCCATAGGTTAATAAATATGGTGAATTAAATTCGTCTGCAAGCTTTTTAATCTTTTCTTCGCTATTTGAACAAACTAAACCGACTATATCAATATCGAGTTTTTTATCTCGAATTGAATTAATGCAAGTTGTACCGATGCTTCCAGTACAACCTAGAATAACGAGCCTTCTCATAGTTTAATAAATTCAACTGCAATTACAAAGATAGGAGCAGCAACGCTAATAGAGTCAATACAATCAAGCATGCCACCACGTCCTGGAACCATCACGCCACTGTCTTTTACGCCTGTTGCTCTCTTTAGCATTGATTCAAATAGGTCTCCGCAAGTTCCAAATATTGCTGTAAGAAGGAAGAGTAGGAATGTATCTAATGGTGTAAAAGGAATGACAGATGGGGATGCAAGTGAGATAACTAATCCTATTAAAGCAACTAGAAGAGTTCCTCCAATAAAGCCTGCAACGCTCTTATTTGGAGAGCATTTAACAAAACCTTTATTGTTTTTGCCAAATAGCATTCCCGTAAAGTATGCAAGAGTATCTGAACCAAAAACTAGGCATAAGAAGATTAAAATCATCTTTGTTGGCTCTTCTAGATAACAGATTCTTATTCCATAACTCATTAGTAGTCCTGGGTAGATTATATTTAATACTACAGCTGATATTCGATTTAACGACAATTGGTAATTGTCTTTAGCTCCATTAAAAATTTCTACAAAGAAAGAGAATGCAATAAATGAAGCAAGTGCAAACATTGTTAGCTCAATGTTTGGAAAATAATTTAATTTAATCAGTTCGACAATTGGCAAGAAAAAGCCTAAATAGGCTGTTATTGGCGTTTCTATTTTTTTCTTAATTAAATTGTTCTTTAATTCCCAAGATCCGGAAATTGAGGCAAAAATAATAATAATTGAAAAAAGAAGATGATTTTTATTTGGAAAGAAAAATATAGAAACAAAAAGCAAAGGAAGAGCAATAAACGCTGTTATAAGCCTTTTCTTGAGTGAACTATCCATTATTTATTAATATCTCCGAACTTTCTTACTCTGTGATTGTATATTTCGTGAATGGTTTTAACCATATCTTCATCCCAATCAGGCCAAAGCTTATCAAAAAAGGCAAACTCAGAATAGTTAGACTGAAGAAGCATAAAACCACTAAGTCTTTCTTCTCCTGCTGAACGAACAATCATATCTGGTTCTGGAACGGAAGGATTATCAACATAACTTAGAAGGGTAGTGTCATCAAATTTTGTTACACCATTCTTTAAAGCCTTATTAATAGCACGAGCAATCTCATCCCATCCACCGTAATTGATTGCTAATTGTACTGTTAATGTTTCGTTGTTTTTCGTGCTTTCGATTGCCTCATTTAGTCCTTTTAGTGCAGAGGAAGGTATTCCTTCTCTGTTTCCTAAAAGCAGAATCTTTATGCCGAGTTTGTTAAATTTAGGGATGTTTAAGCAAATTTGTTTAGCTAAAAGACCCATAAGAAAATCAACTTCCTCTTTGGGTCTTTTCCAGTTTTCTGTTGAAAAACAATAAAGAGTAAGGAACTTAATTCCTTCATTTATGCATCCTCTAGCAACTCTTTCCGCAGCTTTTGCGCCTTCTTCATGACCCTTAATACGTTTCAGTGAACGTTTTTGAGCCCAACGACCATTGCCATCCATGATGCATGCTAGGTGAACAAGTTCCTTCATACTCTTTTAGATTTCCATTATTTCCTTTTCCTTTGCATCAGCAATTTTGTTGATTTCAAGGATAGAGGAATCTGTTAATTTTTGAATTTTATTTTCGCCTTCTTTCTGCTGATCTTCGCTAATCTCAGATGCCTTCTGCATCTTTTTTAGCTCTTCCATAGCATCTCGACGAATGTTACGGATGGCAACACGTGCTGTCTCTGCAGTAGCTTTTGCAGATTTAGCAAGTTCTTTTCTTCTGTCAGCTGTAAGAGCAGGAAAGTTTATTCTAAGAAGCTTTCCGTCGTTGTTTGGATTTAATCCAAGCTCTGACTTTAAAATAGCTTTTTCAATTGCTGGAAGAACAGACTTATCCCAAGGCTGAATAACAACCATTCTAGCTTCTGGAACAGAAATAGATGCAACCTGAGCTAAAGGTGTCTCCTGACCATAGTAGTCAACCTTAATTTTATCAAATAACGCAGCAGATGCTCTACCTGTTCTTAAGAGGGCATAGTCAGCCTGAAGGCTGGCTATACTCTTCTTCATTTTTGCTTCAGTGTTACTGATAACAGTCTGCATTATTTACCCCTTATTTGAGGCCTGCCATAAAGACAGAATAAGAGATGATATCAAGCTTAGCACCACAAGATTTAGATACTTCTGCAAGTGCTTCCTTAACACTCTTAGAGTCATCCTTTACAAATGGCTGATCAAGGAAACAGATTTCCTTGTAGAGCTTACTGAGCTTTCCTCTAACAATGCCTTCCTTAACTTTTTCTGGCTTAGAAGCTAGCTTTTCATCCTGGCTAACCTGAGCGCGGAAGATAGCAAGCTGTTCTTCTTCATATGCCTTGTCAACAACACTCTCAGAAAGGTATTGAGGCTTGAAAGCAGCACAGTGAAGAGCTAAGTCGTGAGCAAATTCTTTAACTGCATCGTTCTCAAATGCAGCCTTATTGTCAGCTGTGAGGATAACAGAAACAGCAACTGCACCATCACCATGGACATATGTTGCACAGTAACCATTCTCAGGAATGTCTGTAACTGTGAACTTAACAAGGTTCATGTTCTCTTTGATGATAGCAATTAAAGCGTCAACCATAGCTTTTAATTCATCATTTGGTTCTGTATAACCATTCTTGAGAATTGAAGCACAAAGATCCTTACCAAGCTTACCAAAATCTTCGTTCTTAGCAACAAAGTCTGTCTCACAAGAGAGAGAAAGCATAACAACTTTCTTTCCATCTGTTTCTACAAATACTCTACCATTTTCTGTAGCTCTGTCCTGTCTCTTTGCAACTGCAGCAAGACCCATCTCTTTGAGAATCTTCTCTGCACCAGCAAAGTCACCATCTGCCTGAGCGAGAGCCTTCTTACAGTCCATCATACCTGCACCAGTAAGATCTCTTAATTTCTTAACATCGGAAGCTGAAATTGATGCCATATTATTTCTCCTTATAATGGGTTAAATCACTTCTTGAAGTATTCTTCTTCGTCGTCCTCTTCACTATCTGCGCTATCATCTTTCTTTTCATCAGATGGCATATAGTTAGAGTAATCTTCAATTACTTCGTCATCTTTCTTTGCTTCTGGTGGAATTTCTCCATTTAAAGCTTCTTCTTCATCATCGAGGGATTCAATGATCTGGATGCCAGCTTCGCTATCTGCGTCGATAACAGCATTAGCGATAATCTCAACAAATAGAGAGATAGCTCTAATAGCATCGTCGTTACCAGGAATAGGGTAGGTAATATCTGTAGGGTCACAGTTTGTATCAACAACTGCAATTACAGGAATTCCAAGACGCTTTGCTTCTGCAACTGCAAGAGCTTCCTTCTTTGTATCGATAACAAAAAGAGCACCTGGAAGTTCTTTCATATCTTTAATGCCGCCGAGGTCCTTTTCGAGCTTTGCCTTCTTCTTTGTAAGAAGAGCAACTTCTTTCTTTGTTAAAGAGTCGAAAGTTCCATCTGCTTCCATTCTTTCAATTTTCTTAAGTTTAGCGATTGACTTTTTGATTGTAGCGAAGTTTGTTAACATACCGCCAAGCCATCTGTTTGAAACATAAGGCATGCCACATCTCTTAGCTTCTGTTTCGATTGCTACCTGAGCCTGCTTCTTTGTTCCAACAAAAAGAATCTGCTTGTCATTCTTTACCTGAGCTCTAACAGCTTCATAAGCTTCAACGATGCATGCAGATGTCTTCTGTAAGTCAATAATGTGAATACCGTTTCTCTCTGTGAAGATAAAACGTGCCATCTTTGGATTCCATCTCTTTGTCTGATGGCCGAAATGTACGCCTGATTCTAACAGGCTTTTCATTGTTACTACTGCCATAGTAGTCACTCCTTTCTCTACCCACTTTTTATTTTCAGCGGGTTCCCGTCACTATATCTCTTCCATACGGAAGGAAATTTGTTGCAAAACAACATCTTTATTCTATATATTTTTCCTTTATCTTGGCAATAGCTTTTGCATTTTAAGATTGTATGGGGTACTATTAGAAAAAAAGAGAAATAAATGAGGGAGGGTATCTATGAAAAAAAATAGATTTTCCATTTTATTAATTCTAGCATTAATTGTTATTACTCTTTCTTCTTGTGATGACCTTCTTGGTGGAGGAAATATTGCAGGAGTAGACGAAAAACTTATAAGTACTGCTGTTGATACAGTTACTACAGTAAAGCAAGAAGAAAAGGCAAAAGTAGAACAAAAAAATGAAGAGCTTACCTTTGTTGATAGTAGCTCAGAAAAAGGCGAAGAGAAGAAGAATGTTGATGCCAAAAAATTTACCTCAAGTGATGGCAAAGAACTTATTACTGTGGGTACAATGAATGAGTCAAATGAAAAGAAGAATGTTCTTGCTCTTGGTGGAAACGCTATTGAAATTCCAAAGGGAGAGAAATCTAAAGTAGATTTTAAGGATATAAAAGACGTTCTTCCTCCTAAAGAGCTTTCAACTACAACAACAGCATTAGAGGGAGAGGCGAAAGCTAAGACACTTGAAGAATTGAAAAAACCTGTTGAAGATGAAATAACTAAAGAAGCTGCAAAAGGAAGTGCAATGATTATTCAGGCTGTTCTTGAAGCTTCTCTTCCTAATAAGATTGAAGATGCAGGTGAAGAAAGGGAGATTGTTGAATCTTTTGCAAAGATTTCTGAAAAACTTGAAGAAGTAAGAAGCGGAAGTAAAGATCTCTCAAAGGGTGACGTTGTTGTTCTTCAAGCTATTAGCAATGTTTTATATAAATCATCAGATGCTTTATTAGATGTAATTGAATTAGGTAAACAAACAAGTAATAAAGAAGAGATTAGTGATGAAAAACGTAAAGAATTAGAAGATAAAGCTATGGATCTACTTGATGAAGTTTATGATTCAGCAATCAATCTTGCTTCTATTACTGATAAAGTTTCAAGTGGAGGTGCTTCCCCAGTATTTGAAGGTTTAAATTTAACTGAACTCTTAAACAAAGCAAAGTCTCAAGCAAACAAAGAGGGGAATAAATGAAGAAAATAATTGTTATACTATTGATACTTTTAATCTCTTCTTTCTTTATTTTTGCTGAAGAAGGAGATTTTAAAGATAAATTTAAAGAAGATTATAAGAGTGCCCCTGAAGCTTATAGTGTAATGAGTGATAAGTTTAAACCCGTTAATACTGTTATGCTTGGTATGGGAAATAGTGGACTTGCTTTAAAAAACAATAATTTTGCATTATTTTATAATCCAAGTTCTCTAGCAGATAAAAATTTTAGCTTAAATGTTCCTAGCGTTGGCGTTACAGTCTATCACTTCTATGATTTTATTAAGAAAGATAGTAACGGTGAAAGTCTTATTGATAAAATAACTAAATCTGGAGAAGAGATGGATACGGGAGAGCTTGCTTCCCAAATCCTAGATATGGTTGGTTCTCAGTTCTCTGCTTTAGCTGAAGTTGATGCTTCAGTTGGCTTGAGTCTTCCTTTTGGTTTTGGTCTTGGCGTCTATATTAATGATGGTATTTATACTTATTCTGGTTCAGTAATCGATAGATTAAATGCTTCCATAGCTGTTGGATATGGACACAAAATTAATTTTACAGATGATTTGAATCTCGATTTGGGTGTATCTCTCAAGTACAATGCCCTTATGTTTAACCAGAGAATTAAGGCAACCACATTAACTCAAGCAAAAGATGGTATTGAAAACATTGAGTTAACTTTACTTTGTGGAAGTGCTTTACCTATTGATTTTGGAGCAACATTAAATTGGAAGGGGCTCAGTGGTACATTGGTTGTATCAAATATCAACTCAAACTATAAAATGAGTATTATTCAACAGAAAGGTGTAAGCTCTATTCCTGAACTATCTGGATTAAAATATGATGACTTTAAACTTGAGGGAAAGCCTGTTATTGATCTTGGTTTTGGTTATGAATTAGATAGCGCTATTTCTCTTCGTGCTGCATTGGATGTTGTAGATTTAACAGCGCTTTTTAACGATTTTAACGACAAAGACCTAAGCAAGACTAGATTAATTCTTAAGCACGTTAATGCGGGTGTCGAAGTTGGTTTAGTAGATACTATAATTCTCAGAGCTGGTCTTCAGTCTGGAAGATTAAACTTTGGAGCTTCTCTTGATCTCTTTGCTCTTAGAATTGATTGTGCTTATTTCTGGCAAGAAATGGGCAAGGCTGCAGGTCAGAAGGGCTTAAATGGTTTATCTATTCGTTTCAATCTTGGATACGATAGATAATCGAAACTATAACTACAGTATGCTGCCAGCTTTTCTGGCAGCTTATTTATGAAAAAACAAAAAATAATAAACACAACTTTTCTTATTTTATTAATCTTAGGATGTCTTCTAATTTTCTTTTTTTCGAGTCAAAATGGTGAAGAATCCACAAAGACAAGTAGTGGAGTAGTGAAGTTTATTCTTTCAATTTTCATACCATCATTCTCTACTCTAGTTGAAGAAGAACAAGTTTTACTTATTAGAGAGTATAGTCACTTAATAAGAAAGCTTGCTCATTTTAGCGAATTCATGTACCTAGGCTTTACAGCTTTTTCATATCTTTCAACAAAAGAGAAAAAGATACAGGTTTTAAAGCGTGGACTAATTGCATTCATCTTCGGAGTAATATATGCAATTAGCGATGAAGTTCATCAAATATTCACATCTTCTCGTGGACCAAGTGCTAGGGATGTTCTTATTGACTCAAGTGGCGTATTAACAGGTGTTTTAGTTGCTTTCCTTATTTTCTATCTAATCGAAAGGAAGCATAAATAAAACATCCCCGCCAACTCTTGACGGGGAACGATTGTTAAACGCGCACACAGGACCTCTCCTGTATGTCTAGGACAGTCCCTTTTAAGGCAACCTGATATCATTCATTTAAGTCCGTAATTAGAATCTAGCATTGTTAAATAAAAATGTAAATACAAAAGTTATATAAAAGTAGGGTTTTTTTACTTGCTTTTATTATAGTTTTTTATACTTTTAATAATTTTGCTGTATATAAATCTAAAAAGATTTATTTTTTGGAAATCAAATAAATACATGTCATCTTCATTGTAAACGAAACAAAATTTGTTTATCTTTGTATCTATGGTAGGTTTCTTTACAAAAAAGTCTTTTTTTGATGGTTGGGACAACTTTTTGTCTCTTGTTTTACAAAATTTAGTATATATAGCGCTTTTTGCACTTGCATTAACGCTTATATATTTTTTTGGATCTTCTGCTTTAATTTTTTACTCTATTTTAGTTGTATTTTTACTCATTTCTTCTATCTCTATGGGTGGTACAGCTGAAGTATGTAAGAACTATTCGAATTATAAGAGCGATACTTGGTCTGTATATATAAAAGGAATTAAGAGAAATATTTCTCATTCATTGATATTCTTCCTATTCTTAATTTTTATAGTAATAATGGTTACTCTGACAATTCCTTTTTATTCTGCTCTTAGTGGCGTTATGGGACTTATTTTAACGCTAATAATGTTTTGGGTTCTTCTCTTCTTCTTATTGGCTATCCCTTATTATTTCCCTTTGATGACGCTTCTTCCAGGAGATGGTCCTTTTAAAACTTTCCGTAAAGCGTTCTTAATTGTTTTCGATAATCCAGGTCCTACTTTATTCTTATTTTTGCATATTATAATTGACACAGTTCTTTCTGTTTTAACAATGGGTTTAGTACCTGGAATTTGTGGTATAATGCTATCTGGTCAAGATATGATGAAGCTATTGATGAAGAAGTATGATTGGCTAGAAGAGAATCCTAATAAAACAAAGAAAGATCTTAATTGGGATGAACTATTGCAAGAAGAAAAAGATACTATTGGGCCTAGAAGCCTCAAGAGTATGATTTTTCCTTGGAAGTAGGAGGAAAGATGCGTGAAGTTGAATTAAAAGCAAGGGTAGTAGATTACCTTAGCTTAAAAGAAAAGATTGAAGCTTTATATGGAGAAGGAAAGACTGTTAATAAGTCAGATCAGTACTTCCATCTACCTGGAAATAAACATCAAGCGCTAAGAATGAGAAACAATAAAGGCGTATTAGAGTTTACTGCTAAAAAAACAAGTAACGATAGCCTTAGCGAAGACAATATGGAATATGAATTCTTTGCGTCTATAGAAGAATATGATAGAGCTTTTAATTTCTTTGTCTGCCTTGGCTACGAACCATACTTTAGAAAGAATAAGACTGGATGGGAGTGGAGTGTTGGAGACATTCATGTAGAACTCTTGGAGGTTAGTGGTAAGAGTAATCTTAAGCCACAAGAAGAGAATACTATTGGATACTTCTTAGAAATGGAAATCTTAATACCATTTAATCAGAAAAATATTGATTTAAGAGACGAACAGAATCAACTACATAATCTTCTTTACCGTTTTGGCCTTAAGGATGATGATATTGTAATGGCTTCTTATCGCTCGATGATTTTGGGAGAATGAGATGGAATTTCGTGCAAGCCATATTCTTGTTAAAGATAAAGAGAGTGCAGATAAGCTCTACGAAAGAATAAAGAAGGGTGAAAACTTTGCGTCTCTTGCTCACCAATACTCTACATGCCCAAGCAAAGAAAAGGGTGGAGATTTAGGTTGGTTTAAAGAAGGAGCAATGGTTAGAGAGTTTGAAGCTCAAGTTAGACGTATGGGCGTTGGCTCAATAAGTAAGCCTATAAGAACTCAGTTTGGCTATCATATTATTAAAAAGACTGGAGTAAGAGAATGATAACAATATATACAGATGGTGGTTGCTCTGGTAATCCTGGTCCTGGTGGCTGGGCCTTCGTCGTAAGTGAAAATGGAGCACTTAGCTTCTCTTCTAGTGGTGGAGAAAAAGAAACAACCAATAACAAAATGGAGCTTACTGCAGTTATAAATGCTCTTAAATATGCTAAAGAAAAAGGCGAGAAAGAGATAATTGTTCTGACAGATAGCCAGTATGTTAAAAATGGAATAACCCTTTGGATTCATTCATGGAAGAAAAACGGATGGAGAACAAGCAGTAAAGGTGCTGTAAAAAACATTGATTATTGGCTTGAATTAGATGCTCTTAATTCTTCTCTTAATGTAAATTGGAATTGGGTTAAAGGACATGCAGGAATAGAAGGTAACGAGGAGTGTGATAGACTTGTTAGACTTGAGACATCTCGCTTTCTTGTGTAGTGTGTTCTAAGTAAGAGTAGAAGGGAGAACCTTCTGCTAAGATAGAAATTATAGTTTTATTGTTTGGAAAAAGAAGAAGTACAGAATGAGCATAGCTCGCAGCTTCTTCTTTTTTATTTTGACGAATAAGGGACTCTAGATATAATTCTGTTATTGTCTCATCAGCACTTTCTCTTTCAAGAATGGATCTTAGTGAATTTGAATAGTTTTCTTCATCATTAAGGAGTAAATAAGAAAGTGCCTTAATTTTTGTAAAACGAGTATAGTTTGGGTATTTTATTTCACATACTTTAGCTTGCTCTATTACCTTTTCGTACTCTTTTTCATTGTATAAAGAATAGATGTAGTTGTATTCATTTTCTACACTATCTTTTTCTTCTAAAAGTGAAAGGTAATAGAGAGAATCCTTCTCTCCTGTGTATTCCTTTGTTTGGCAGGAGAGAAGAGTTATAGCTAAAACAAGAATGAAATTAACCCAAGACAGTCTTTTCAATTTCTATCACCTGGTCTCTATATAAGTTAACAATTCCAGAGCCATAGTCGGCAATAAGCTGAATCATATTTCTTGGTTCTGGTCCCATATCAACACCATTGAGTCTATCGCCAGCGTCTCCAAGGCCAGGAAGGATGTAAGCTTGTTCATTTAATACTGGGTCCATCCATAGGGTATATACTTCAGCTTCTTCGATAGCCCTTGTTATTCTAAGTGCGCCCTTGAGTGCTGAGATAACATTAATAAACTTAATAGATCTTGGCTTTACACCATTTTCTTTAAGGTACTTTACAATAGTAACAAGCGAGCCACCTGTTGCATTCATAGGGTCAGCAAAGATTAAGTCCTTGTCTTGTAAATCATCAAGTTTAAAGAAGGATCTATCTAAATCGAGGACATAGTCCATGTTTGATTCTTTCTTTGATTCATCTCTTTTAATTTTGAAAAGAGCAAATGGTGTTATTGTTTCATCTGATGAGTAGTCCTGAAACTCCTTACTAATAATCATAGAAGGAAGTAGGGCTCCACGGAGCATGACGCACATAACAGATGAATGAGCAAGCTCATCTACATCAGGGATTCTATGTACAGCATAGTTTCTGCATGGGTTGGTTACAGGAGTTTCTTGAATCATAGAACGCTTGTTGTTAAGGTTCTTATCTGCAAATGAGTGGGCGAACATGATTTCGTAAGCTCTCTGGATATAATATAAGAATTCTTCATGACCAGTCTTTGGATTACGAAGTTTAGCAATGATTCTACTTGCTTCTCCATGTTGCTCTCTTGGCGTTTCAAAAGAATAGACATGGATTCTATCATTTTCTTCACATACCTTTTTTAGGTAGGTACCAATTTCTTGAGCTGACTCAGTTAACTCTTTTTTTGCTTCATCATTGCTCATGTTTTTTTCAAGCTTAGAACAAGCGTCTAAGCTTTTTGAATAAAGTTTGCCAACGTGATCTATATGTTTTTTGTCTTTTTCGCTTAGATATCCATCTAAGTCTTGTGCATGAAGAATTATTTTGTTCATATTTACTCCTGAGAATTAATTCTATTCTAAATAATAAGCCTTGAGTAGTAAGTGTTAAGAAAAGAAAAGCAAAAATTACATCTTATCTTTTATTAGCTCTTCTATTTTGATAATATAACATAAGAGAGGTTTTCGATATGAATCTTGTATTTTTAGGCCCTCCGGGAGCAGGTAAGGGCACAATAGCTGCAGTTGCTAAGGATTATTTAGGTGTTCCTCATATTTCAACAGGTGATCTATTTAGAGCAAACATCAAAGAAGAGACAGAACTTGGAAAGCGTGTTAAGGAAATTTTAGCACAGGGTAGCCTTGTTCCAGATGAAATCACAATTGAAATGGTAAGAAATAGGCTTAAAGAAGATGACTGCAAGAAGGGTTTTATACTTGATGGTTTCCCTAGAACTATTAAGCAGGCTGAAGCTCTTAGCCAGATGACAGACCTTGACGGCGTTGTTAACTTTGTTCTTAGTGAAGAAGAAATCATTAAAAGATTAAGTGGCAGAAGAATGTGTAAGAGTACAGGACGCACTTATCACGTTATCTTCAATCCTCCAAAGAGAGAAGGTTTTGATGATGAGACTGGTGAGGCTCTTATTCAGCGTGATGATGATAAGCCAGAAGCAATTCGCCATCGCTTAGAAGTTTATAATGAATCAACAGCACCACTTATTGATTACTATAAAAACAAGGGTCTTGTGATGGATTTATTCTGTACAAATGATCCTGAAGAAACAAATCAGAATTTCTTTAAATTAATTAAAAAGTAATCTATTTTGGATTGTTTTGCTTTACCCCATTTGATAATATCTTGTGGGGTATTTTTATGACAAAAAGTTTTCCAAAAATATATTCAACATTTTCTATCGATTTTGTTTCTCCTCTTTTCCCAAAGAGAGGAGAGGAAGTTAAGATTTCTATCGTTTCATCAGAAAAATTGGATTCTATTATCCTAAAGTATGATGGACAAACAGGACTTGTTTTTAATAAAGAGCTAAAAGAAGATGGAAGATATAACAGTCTTATTAAGTATTCTATATCTGTTCCTACAACTTTAGACGATGAGCTTTTCCACTATTATTTTGCTTTTTTTGTAGGAGATAAAAGCTTCTATTACTCTAAAAAAGGAGTTACTAGATATACTCCAAATACAGACGACAGATTCTCTCTTGTGCTTGAGTTAGATGCTCCAGATTGGGTCGCATCTGCAACATGCTATCAAATATTTCCTGATAGATTTTGTAACGCTGATTCTACACTTGGCGCAAAAAATGGCGAATATGAATTTGACGGAGGAAAAGTAACAACACCTAATTGGTACGATAAGCCAAAGCCATGGGAGTATTCTCGTTGTTGTGATTTCTATAATGGAGATTTAAAAGGAATAGAGAGCAAAGCCAAGTATTTGAAAGCGCTTGGAGTAAGCTGCGTCTATCTAAATCCAATTTTCTCATCTCAATCTGTACATCGTTACGATACAATCGATTTTTTTCAAGTTGATGAAAAGCTTGGAGGAAACATTGCTTTAGCTGAGCTAACAAATACTTTCCACAAAGAAGGCATTAGGGTTGTTCTCGATATTTCCATTAATCATACTGGCTTAGAGGCTACTTGGCTAAAGAAGGCTTTGAAAGATAAGAATAGCGACGAAAGAGAATTCTATTATTTTAAACAAGATGGTTCACTAGGCTGTTGGCAAGATGTTAAAACTCTTCCTCAACTTAACTATTCTTCTAAAAAACTAAGAGCTTTGATGTACAAGAATAAGGACTCTGTAATGCAAAAGTTCCTTCTTCCTCCTTACTCAATTGATGGATGGAGACTCGACGTTGCTCCAGAGGTTGGGCGAAGAGGAAATAGCCAATTATGTAAAGATGTATGGCGTGAAGTTAGAGAAAGCCTTAAAAAGACAAAGAAGGATCTTTATTTAGTTGGTGAAGATTGGGATGATTCGAAAGAATATATCTCAGGCGATATGTGGGATGCCACAATGAATTATTATGGATCTGGAAGAATTTTACGCTCTTGGATGGGTGAAAGAGATAGATTCTTAGAAAAAGCATGGGGACATAATCCAGAGAAAGAGGAGCCATGGGATGCTGAAGAGACAGTTAATGCACTCAATGAAGCGCTTTTTGATCTTCCTGGACAAGTACCATTCTTTAGCATGAATTTGTTTGATTCGCATGATACTCCTCGTTTACATAACGACAAACAAGTATTTGATCGAGAGATCTACAAAGGCGTAGTGCTTGCACTCTATTTTCTTCCAGGTATGCCTAATATTTACTATGGTGATGAGATACTTCTTGATGGCGAGCTTGGTAGCAATGAAGGCGCAAGATACCCAATGGAATGGAGAGAAGAAAACTGGGATAAGGATATGCTTTCTCTATATAGAGAGATTGGAAAAATAAGAGAAGAGAAATCATTCTCTTATGATTCAATAAATATTATTCCACTAGATTCTACAGCCTTTGCAATTGAAAGAATAAGAGAAGATAAAGCCTACATTGCTGTAATAAATAGGGGAGAAGAAAGAACTATTAGCCTATCTTCATTCTTATTACCTCAATGTAATGCAAAGGTTATTCTTGGAGAGGCTAGCATCACAAAAGAAGAAGACTACCTAATTAGAGTTAAAGATAAAAAATCTATTGTTATCGCTATAGAGTAGAAGTTGTCTTTTTTTCTCTTTATGCTCAAATTAATTATAGAGGAGACTATATGAAAAAAACAATTACACTATTAGTTGCACTTTGCGTGTCTTTGACACTATTTGCTTTTAGTGCAAATGAAAGTGATTACATTTTCTATGTTGAAAATGATTATGAAAAGGACTTTGATTATCTTTCATCATCTTTAGATAATGCCAAAACAAATGATGAAAAAGCTGAGATTTTATGGAGACTAAGCAGAACAAAATTAACCATTACAGATGAGAATAAAGAGAGCATGAGCAAAGAGGAGCTTCTTTCTTCTTATGGTGATTACTCATCTAGTGATAAGCCTAAAAACGATGATAAATCTTCTGCTTTCTATTACGCCTATTCGTCCTTAGAATTAAAGCAAACAGCTAATGCTTATCATTGGCTTGCTTCAGCTGTTGGCCGATGTGGACAAGTTCATGGCGCTCTTAATAGTTTATCAAAGGCTAGTGGTATGAAAAAACTTGAAGATAAAGCCCTTGAAAACTTTGGAAAATTTAACCTTGAAACAGATAGTTGGTACGTCCTTTCTATTCTTTATAGGTCACTTCCTGGCTCTCCAATTAGCTTTGGTAATTCTAATTATGCTATTTCATATATTAGAAAATGCATCATGACACAAGATAATGCCAATAGAACTAACGGTACTAATTATCTTGAGTGCGCTGAGCAACTATATAAGAGAGATTGGAGCCAAAGTAAGCGAAGTAAAGAATTTGCTAAAATGCTCAAATCATATGAAAAAGCTAAAGAAAAGGGTGAAGGTGCAACTGAAATAAATAAGTACTATGAAGGCTATCTTTCTAGTATGGGAAATCCATTCTATGTAGCCGCTTCGTTATCTAGTATTTCTGATAGACAGGAAGCTATTAGTATGCTTGATTATGCTTCAAGATTAATAGAAGCTAGACTCAAAAATGCTAAGACAGAATATAGCAAAAACAAAATGCTAGAAGAAAAAGAAAGGATTGATAGCACTCTTAAAGAGTGGCGGTGAAGAGTTTTTTTTATGTTTTTAAGGGAGAAGGGCGAATAATCCTTTCTCCCTTTTTATTTATCTTCTACTTCATACTTTAATGTTTAAAAGAATATTTAATATTATTTTTACATAAAAAATATGGGTAAAGTGTTGAAAAGTGGGTTAAAGTGGGTTAAAGTGTCATATAGAAAATGGGTATTCCCATAGGAAGGCGATATGATGCAGTTTCTCACAGGAATGTATGATGGAAAGATTGACGACAAGGGTCGCCTGTCTTTGCCTGCACGACTGAGAAATGCTCTTTCTTCTGAACAGGTGGTGATTCTTCCAGGTCTGGACGGTAACCATTTAATGTTGATGACACCTGACTACTTCGAAAATCAGTTCTGCAAGCAAATACTCTCAACCCCACTAGCGCTTATGGACAAAGAAAAGAGACAGTTGGTTAGGCTATTGATTTCACCAGCACAATATGTAGATATTGATTCCGCTGGAAGAATCAGTATTCCACTTCGTTCAAGAACAGATTTTTCCCTTCTTCCAAAGAGTGAAGCTCTCTTAGTTGGTACTGGTTATGCTGTTGAAATATGGAATCCAGAAACATATGAAAAGAGTATGGAAGAAGAGAATGCATCAATTTCTGAATTAGCTCAGAAAATATATGACGGGGAAGGTAAATAAATAAAATGACTATTGTTCATTATCCAGTTATGCACCAAGAGGTGCTCGATTACTTAACCCTGCCGACCGACAGAACATCTCTCTTAATTGACTGTACGACAGGAGAAGGGGGACACACAAAGCTCTTTTTAGACAAGTATCCTCTTTTAACTGTTATCGGATTAGATAGAGATAGCGAAATACAGAAAAAAGCAATTGAAAGATTTCTACCTTATGGTGATAGATTTAAGCCTGTAAATACATGGTTTAATGATTATCTTGAAGAACGTGATAGCGAATCAGCTGATGCTATTCTCTTTGATTTAGGTATATCTACTTTTCATTATGAGGAAAGTGAAAGAGGTTTTTCATTTAGAAAAGATGAAGAGCTTGATATGCGCTTAGATTCAAGCCAAAGACTTACAGCTGAGACAATTGTTAATGAATATGGAGAAGAAGAATTAGCTAATGTCATCTATAAATATGGAGAAGAGCGTTATTCGAGAAGAATAAGTCGTGCTATCTGCGAATATAGAAAGACAAAAAGAATTACATCTTCTTTAGAATTAAGTTCGATTATTTCGTCATGTGTTCCACGTGAATATAGATATGGAAGAATTAATCCAGCAACAAGGACATTCCAAGCATTAAGAATAGAGGTAAACAAGGAGCTTGATAGAATCGAACCTGCTCTAACTAATGCTTTAAGAGTTTTAAAAAAAGGTGGACGTGTTGCTGTTATTACATTCCATTCTTTAGAGGACAGGATTGTCAAATGGACATTCAAAGATCGTGATAGCAAGTATGGCGATATTAAAATCTTAACAAAGAAACCTATTATACCTAGTGATAAGGAGTGTGAGGAAAACGCACCTTCTCGTTCAGCTAAGCTTAGGGTAGTGGAGAAAATATAATGAAATTCAGAGAAAATGAAAGAAAATCTTTTGATTTTAAGGCTAAAGCATTAATTATTTTATCAATTCTTATTTCTTTTTTTGCTATAATGCTACCAATCTGGCAGAAAGGATTAAGTAGACAAACTCACTATGAGTTCTTGCTTTCTAAACAAAAGTTAGAGAAGCTAGATGAAGAGGAGAGAAATCTTCTTGCATATATTTCTTCAAAGGAAGAAACAAGTGAGGTTAGTTCAACAAATCTTAAAGCAGGAATATAATCGGGGTTTAAGTAAGGAATGTATGATGAGAGGTACAATAGCACTGATTTAGGGATGTACGATGACTATGCTCCTTTTGAAAAAGAAGAGAGCACAGATGGTCTGTTTTCGCCTTTTACTTATCTTTGTTTTGTACTCTTTCTTGCACTCTTTGGGCTTGCAACTCTATTTTCTTCCTCTTATGACGTTGCTATAAGAGAAGGACTAAAGTTTTACACTCTATTTTATAAACAAGCTATTTCTCTTGTAATTTCTGTATTAGTTGGGATAGCTTTATTTTTTGTCCCACTTAATGTTTTAAAAAAGCTATATTTCTTAACTTATCCGGTATATCTAGTCTTATTTGGACTCTTCTTTTTCCTACCATCTCTTCTTTCTTTTTATACTCTTAAATCTACATTTGCACTTTTAGGTGTTATATCTCTTACATTCTTTCTATCTGATGTTGTTACCATTATAAAAGAAAGAGAGAGAATGGGTATTTTACTTATCTTTACTCTCTTAATAACTCTCTTTACCTTAATAAGCGAAACATATATTTCTGGCTTAGGTTGGTATTTGCTTTCTTCTATAGTAATCATCTCAATTCTTATTGCAACTAGAGCAAGAAAAAGCTATATAATCTTTTTCTCTGTAGCTCTTTTTGTTTTATTAACTTTTCTAACTTTAGGCATTACTCATTTATTTTATTCGCTTAGCAAGTCAATAATGCCTATTTCATCTAGCGAATACTATTCTGAAGATCTATATTTTTCATCCCTTGCAATTAAAGAGGGTGGAGTAAGTGGAATTGGAGTAGGTAATGGCCTATATAAATTAGGTCTAATTAGTAACATCGAAGGTGAATACATCTTTGCATCTCTTTCTGAAGAGATTGGAGTAATAGGCTTACTTCTTATTCTCTTTTGTGCATTAATGATTTTGATTGTTGGATTACGAAGTAGCTCAAGAGCCTATAAGAAAGGGGAAAAATATCTTTCAACACTACTATCTAGTTTAATTGTCTTCTTTGTTTTTTCGCTTTTAATTAATATGCTATATGTCTCAGGACTTCTTCCTTTTGAAGGAGTTCCTCTCTTTCTTTTCTCATATAATCCAGTATGTGAAGGATTAATTGTTATAATCCTACTTTTGCTTTATAAGTTCATCTATCGACTTGGAAGGAGTAAAGAAAGATGAGAAAAAAAACTTTGGCTTTTCTTTCTCTTTTCTTTCTGATTTCTCTTTGTGCGTTATATTTTTCATTTGGACTGAGAGGTCGTTTTACCCTAATTAATTACTTTTCATCATCTTCTTTAACATATTCAGTTGAGAAGATTCTTTTATCTAATCTTGGCAAAAACAAGCTCTTTGTTAACAAAAACAAGATAAGAAAGCAAATTGAAGATTTGTCATATATAGAGAGTGCTTCTTTAAGTTTAAGTGGAAAAAAGATTGATTTAACGATAGAAAACATTGAGGATGCTCTTATTCTAAAAGGCAGTGACTCTTACTACTTCTATTCTGACTCAATCTATCCATTAGAAAAAAAGGACATTCTACCTTTAAGTAAAAACTATGTTATTCTTGATTTAGATGATTCAGTTATAACATTTCTACTAGAAGGTAAAGAGACAAGAGAAATAAGAAAAATGATTAACACTTTGGCCTCTCTTTCTTCACGTTCTAGCTTGATAACAAAGGCCGAATATGACAATAATAAATCAAGTATATTTTCAGGTTCTTTAACTCTTTATTTGGAGCCAATTGAATCTATTTTGGTTGTAGATGTTATACGTGACTTAGATAGATTAGATGATGCTTTAAATATTTTGGAAGAACAATATTTTGAATCTAAAGATAGACTAAATGGAGAAATGAGAGAATATATTCTCTCTGCTTCATCTATAATTAAATTGAGGTGACGACAGTGGCTGCAGATAAAACAATAGTAGGTTTAGATATTGGAACAAGCTCCACTCGTGTTGCTGTGGGATCTGTTGGGCGTGATGGTCAGCTTGTTATCGAATGTGTTACAGAGCGACCTAGTGAAGGGGTAAAAAACGGTTCTATAGTAAATATTGAACAGACTATGAAGGTCCTTGGACAGGTTATCTCGGACTCTGAGGTACAAGCTGGATGTGAGATATCATCGGTAATTATAGGCCTTGGTGGTGACCAGATTAGAGGAATAAGAAGTAACGGCGTTGTTGGAATTAACTCCAAAGACCAAGAAATAACGAAGGATGATATTCGTCGCAGCATCGACGTTGCAAGAAATATTCAACTGCCACAAAACATGGAGATAATGCATTCTCTTGTTCAAGATTTCTACGTCGATTCACGTTCTGGCATAAAAGATCCAGTTGATATGCTTGGTCATAGATTAGATACAAAGATTCTTCTTGTCTTGGGTTCTTCTCCGATTATACAGAACCAGAAGAAATGTGTTCAGAAATCCGGCTTAAATGTTCAAAAGGTTGTTTTTCAAACTTTAGCTGATGCTGAAGTCGTACTTTCTCCTGAAGAGAAAGATATGGGAGCATTGGTTATCGATATTGGTGCAGGAACAACTAATTACATTGCATATGCTAGTGGTTCTCCTGTTCATGTTGGCGGAATAAATAGAGGAAGTGATCTTGTCACAAGTGATATTTCATATCTATTTCAGCTTCCTAAGACTGCCGCAGAATCACTAAAGATTACAGATGGTTCATGCTATAGTCCTGGAGTTGACAATGATGAGACTGTTCTTACTCCATCGCTTGGTGGAAAGCCATCTATTAGAATGCCTCGTAAGGAATTTGCAAAAGTTATTGAAGCTAGAATGGCTGAGATACTTTTGATGATACAATCTGATTTACAGGAGAATAACATTAATGGTCCATTTGGCTCAGGCATTATACTTGTTGGTGGTGGAGCATTAATGAGTGGAGTGACGGAGCTTGCTGCTGAGATATTCCGTCTTCCTGCACGAATTGGTTTTCCTGAAGCAATTAGTGGTCTTGATAGGGCATACATAGATCCTAAGTATGCTACTGTGCTTGGTCTATTTAAGAGCGAAGCAAGACGCTATCGAGATAGTAGCGATATTTCAGGAATAAAAGAGAATAAGGGCTTTGGAAAGAAGCTTAAAGGTTTACTAGGAAAATTGTTTTAAGGAGTTCTTATGAGCTTTAACTTGTTTGATATTGAAGATACAACTACAGGTGAACAAACAACGCCAACTATTATTAAGGTTGTAGGTGTTGGTGGTGGCGGTGGCAATGCCGTTAACAGAATGATTGCTAATGGCCTTAAGAAGGTATCTTTTGTTGCTTTAAACACAGATGTTCAAGCCCTTCAGCGCAGTAACGCGCAGACTAGAATTGCAATCGGTAAAGAGCTTACTGGAGGCTTAGGTGCAGGTGGTCAGCCAGAAATTGGCGAAAAGGCTGCGCTTGAGAGTAAAGAAGAAATAAAGAAAGAGCTAGAAAATTCTGATATGGTATTTATTACAGCAGGAATGGGTGGTGGAACGGGTACTGGAGCTGCCGCTGTTGTTGCTGAGATAGCAAAGAGTTGTAACGCACTTACTGTCGCTGTAGTTACAACGCCATTCAGTTTTGAAGGCAAAAAGAAGCTTAGCCTTGCTGAGCAGGGAATTGAAAAATTACGTAAGAGCGTGGATACACTTATTATTATTCCTAACCAGCATCTTTTGAATGTTGTTGAGCAGAATACTCCAATTAAGAAAGCATTCTTACTTGCTGACTCAGCACTTCTACAAGCCGTTCAAGGAATAAGCGACCTTATTACAGAGCCTGGTGAAATTAACATTGACTTCGCCGATGTTAAGACTGTCATGAAGGGTAAAGGAGATGCTCTTATTGGACTCGGCTTTGGTGAAGGTACAGATAGAGCTATTGAAGCTGCTAAGCAGTCTATTAATAATCCTCTACTAGAAAATGCTTCGATAGAAGGAGCAAAGGCTGTTCTTGTTAATATTGCTGGTGGAGATAACTTAACGCTTCAAGAGTATCAAGATGTTGTTGAGTTAATTACAGCAAATGTTGATGAAGAAGCTTTAATTACAGCGGGTCAGTCTTATAATCCTGCTTTAGGAGAGAGAATAAGAGTTACTGTTGTTGCAACAGGCTTTGAGCACAGATCTGTTTCTACAGGCGCTAATGCTGCTGAAATATTTGGTACTAACAAATCTGGCCGTGAAAATATTGAAACACCTGTAGAAAAAGAGAAGAAAGAAGAAGTAAGAACACCTTCTTATACTTATAACAACAATAATAATGGAAATAATAAAGAGAAGGATATTGGTGTTATTAATATTAATCGTTGGACTGATTTAAAGAATCAAATTTCACAGCGTCAGAGTGGAAATAATGATTATACAACGCCATCTATTCTCAGAATGCGCAATGATGACGACGAATAATATCAGTGCAGTTAATAGGGATTTAATCAATCAATTTGATGATAACTTACTTTTCTTTTATCGCCTCTCGGAAAAAACCCGAGAGGTTTATAAAAGGGAAGCAGAACTCTTTGTTTCATATCTTGAAAAAGAAGGGCTAAAAGTAGAGGAGTGCACGCCTCTAATTGTTGAAAACTATATAGTTAAAAGAGAAGAGGATGACAAGATTAACGAGAGAACTGCTTCAAAGATTCTCTCTTCTCTTCGAACTTTCTATAAGTTTTTAATGCTCGAGCATATTTGTGATAGAAATCCTGCTAAAGAAGTACAAAAACCTAAAGAAAAGGTACATATTCCAAAGACAATTAGTGAAGATGAAATAGATGAGATTATGTCATCCTTTACAAAAGATGAATTAGGCTATAGAGATTATGCGCTCTTTGAACTTATTTATTCCTCTGGAATGCGTATTAGTGAAGCTGTTGGTTTAAATGTCAGTTCGTACCGTAAAGATGAAAAAGCGATAAATGTTATTGGAAAAAGAAATAAAGAGCGTATTGTCTTTATCGGTGAAATTGCTATAAGCGTTTTGAATTATTATATAGAAAATGTACGTCCTAAGCTTTTAAGTAAAAAGAATATGAAAGAGAAGGCTCTTTTTCTTAATAGAAGAGGAGGGCGACTTACAAGACAAGCTGCCCATCTACGTTTCTCTTCAGTTACATCAACGCTAGGTCTTGATTGTACAATCCATACGCTACGACACTCCTTTGCTTCTCATATGCTTAAACATGGTGCAGATATAAGGAGCGTTCAAGAGATGTTAGGGCATAGCGATATTAAAACTACCCAAATATATACGCAATTAGATACATCATCTCTTTTAAATGCTTTTGATCAGTTCTCGCTTACAGATGATTTTGACAAAAATGAAGAATAATCTGTTATATATTATGTGAGAGAGATATTAACAAAAGAGTTTGAATCAATTGCCATAAGATACATTGGTCGTTTTCCTCAAGAAAAAGCTATATTCTTTTACTTTGGAAAAGAAGAGAATAAAGAGGCACTTGTTGAAGTTTACCGAAGCACAATAGAAGCTATATTTAATGGATATAGTGTCTTTTACACTCCTTCTTTTTTTCTTTCTTCGGCAGTAGAAAAGGCCTTTAAAGATACTCTTTTTGGACGCTTATATAGTTTTATTCCAAAAGGACTTGAAAGTGTTAGCAAGGAAGTTTTAAGTAAGGCCCTTATTACAGGTGGTGGAGTACTAAGCATAGTAGAAGATAGTGCCACCTTTTCATATGAAGCATTAACTGGAATAAGAACAGTAGCAACGCTGCTATCTAATGCTACTATAGTTTGTTCTTCTCACTCTTTTCCTTTCTTTTTAGAAAATGCACTTAATAATGGAAAAGATATTGCAATATTAAAAAGTGCATTACTCTCTAAAAAAATTAGGCAAGTTGCAAGAGATGGCGCTTGTGTTATAGATAGCTTTTCTTCTTTTCTATCTGATGCGGTCTATTTAACATATCCAAAAGAAAAAGGTGAGTACAAGATACAAAATAGAGAATTTGATATAATGAGATTAGATTATGGAAAATAGAGAGTATATTGATTTATTTATTTCATATTCAGAAAAGGTGCGTTCTCTATCTGAAAACACAATTCTTGCCTATGAGGAAGATTTGAACGCATTTCTAGAATATGTGAATAAAGTTAATTTAAGCTTTGAGGATTTTTCTGTTGAGGATAGTAAAGAGTATGTAAGATTCCTTAAAAAGAACTATAGAGAGAGCAGTGTTCTAAGAAAAATTACAGCTCTCCATTCTTTTTTTTCTTATTTAGTTAAAGATGAGTTTATTTTCTCTAATCCCTTTGATGGTGTTTCATTAAGAAAGACCGAGGTGAGACTCCCATCTGTCTTAACAGAGGATGAAGTTAAAGAACTACTAAGTATTCCTCGTTCAACATTTTTAGATGAGAGAGACCATACCTTATTTCTTTTCTTATACACTACAGGCGCCAGAATAAGTGAAGCTCTTTCTATTAATGTTAAAGATATAGAATGGGGAGAGAGAAGAATAAAAATTATAGGTAAGGGCGACAAGGAAAGATTTCTTTTCTTATCTCAAAGCTTGATAGATAATCTTAAAAATATATATTTGCCAAAGAGAGAAGCATACCTTTTAGAAAAAGGAAAGATAAAAGAAAACGCACTTTTTATAGGAGAAAGAGCTTCTAGGTTGCCGTTTTCTTCTGCTCATATTATTTTTGATAAGTATAAGGGATATTTGTCCTTGCAAAAGGATTTTACCCCTCATACCCTCAGGCATTCTTTTGCAACTCACTATTTAGATAGAGGAGCTGACATTAGAATGGTACAGGAGTTGCTTGGACATGAGAGTATATCTACAACGCAGATATATACCCATGTATCGAAGGTTAAATTACGAAATGTATATATAAAAACGCATCCACATGCGGAAGGAAAGAAATGACAGAAATGCAAGGTACAACAATTGTTTGTGTAAGAAAAAATGGTATTGTTGCTATAGCTGGAGATGGCCAAGTAACGCAAGGCAACACTGTAGTAAAAGGAAATGCTCATAAAGTAAGAAGACTATATGACGGAAAGGTTATCATTGGCTTTGCAGGAACTACAGCCGATGCTTTTACGCTCTACGAGCTCTTCGAGGGTAAGCTTAAAGAATTTAATGGCGATTTAACTCGTTCTGCAGTTGAGCTAGCTAAGCAATGGAGAATGGATAAGCAACTTAGAAACTTAGAGGCAATGATGATTGCTTCTGATGGAGAAAGGATGTTTATGATTAGTGGAACAGGTGATGTTCTTGAGCCAGAGGATGATGTGCTTGCTATTGGTAGTGGTGGAAACTTTGCTCGTTCTGCTGCTCTTGCTTACTTAGATAGTAAAGTAGATCTGTCGGCTGAAGAGATTGCTAGACGCAGCGTTAATATTGCTGGCGATATTTGTATATACACTAACCATTCAATTATTGTTGAAACACAGGAAGGAAAGAAAGTATGAACCAACTTGAAGTAAAAAACTTAGATACAATGACGCCTAAACAGATTGTTCAGGCTCTAGATAAATATGTTATTGGACAAAATGATGCAAAGAAGACTATTGCTGTTGCTCTTCGTAACAGAGTAAGAAGAAAAAGATTAAGCCCCGAGCTTAGAGATGAAGTTTCTCCAAAGAATATTCTTATGGTTGGTCCAACTGGAGTTGGAAAGACTGAAATTGCAAGAAGAATAGCTAAGCTTGCTAATGCCCCATTTATTAAGGTTGAAGCAACAAAGTATACAGAAGTTGGCTATGTTGGACGTGATGTAGAGTCCATGGTCAAAGATCTTATGGGTGCTGCTGTCCAAATGGTCAGAGAAGAGATGGCAAAGAGTAAAGAAGCTGAAGTTGAGATGAATGTTGAGAATAGAATTCTTGATTTGCTTCTTCCTTCTTTAAATGTTACTGAAGAAGATGAAAAGACTCGAGAAACAAGAGAAAAGTTTAGGCAAATGCTTCGTGACGGCCTCTTTGAAGAAAAAGAGATTGAAATGAATGTACAAAGCAGGGCTAATGTTAATATTCTTGGTGGTGGAAGCATCGAGGAATTACAAGCTGCCATGTCTTCTCTTGGCTCAATCTTTAATGGTAAAGCAGGTGTTCATCAGAGAAAGATTACAGTTAAAAGAGCACGTGAGATAATTAGAGAAGAAGAGATGGATAGAGTAGTCGACAACGATAAAGCTGTTGATGAAGCAAAAGAGCGTACAGAGGAGATGGGTATTATCTTTATCGATGAAATCGATAAGATAGCTTCTCGTGGAACAAGCAATAATACAGATGTTTCTAGAGAAGGTGTTCAGAGAGATATTCTCCCAATTGTTGAAGGTACAAAGGTTGGCACAAAATGGGGTGTAATTGATACTACAAATATTCTCTTTATTGCTGCTGGTGCCTTTTCTGTCTCAAAACCATCTGATTTGATTCCAGAACTTCAAGGAAGATTCCCTCTACATGTTGAGCTTAATGATTTAACAAGTGATGATTTCTATAGAATTCTCACTGAACCTCAGAATGCTATGACAAAGCAGTATAAGGCACTTCTTAGCACAGAAAATGTTAATATTGAATTTGATGAGGATGCTCTCAGAGAAATAGCAAGTATTGCATATACTGTTAATAAGAGTAATGATAATATTGGTGCAAGAAGGCTCCATACTGTTATGGAGAAGCTCTTAGAGGAGCTTAGTTTCTCAGCTGATGAGCTATCTGGACAGACCATTACTATTACATCCAACTATGTTAATGAAAGATTAAGTAATATTGTAAAGGATCAAGACTTGTCTAGGTATATTCTCTAAAGGAGATTGTATTATGCAGTACATAACGCTAATTAGCGATAGTTATGAAGATGCTGTTAGACAAGCTAAAGAAAAATATGGGGACCAAATAAGAGTACACTCTAGGCGTGATTTTACAACGCCTGGAGGTCTTTTTACAAAAAAGCAAAAGAAGTGCGAGATTACTTGCTATATTTCTTCGGTTATATCTAAAGGGGACGAAAATAAGGAGGATATAAACGAATTTGAAAAGGAAGCTAAAACACCTGATCCTTTATTAATGAGTAAAGCAGAGAGACTTAATACAGAAGTTCATCGTGGTAGCGGTCGTGTGCTATCTGAAGCAGAGAGTCTATTAAGCCTAAACTATATTTATGGCCCTCTTAGAGAGCACCTCCTAGATGGCTTTTCTTCCTCTTTAGAAGATTGCCCACGTAAGCTCACAGAAAGAATCATCGAAAGTACGAAGATGGACTACGAAGCTCAAATTCATCCGTCTCGTGTTGTTGTTTTCCTTGGTCCTACAGGTGGAGGAAAGACAACTACGCTTGCTAAAGTTGCCTACATGTATAAGCAAAGTGGTAAGAAGGTAGGAATTATTACGCTTGATTGTTATCGAGTAGGTGCAGTTGAACAAATGAATGCCTTTGCCCATGCATTAGATATTCCTGTCTCTGTTGCAAAGAGAGAAGATGAGCTTATTGAGGCTTTAGAAAGCTACACGTACTATGACTTGATTCTTGTAGATACTATGGGACTATCGAGTAAAGATGTTGAATTAAACTTGAGATTAAAAGGACTTGTAATGCGTCTGATGAGAATGAACACAACATTCTCGCTCATTATTCCTGCTTCAATGAAAGAGGAGGATATGATGAGACACTATGAACGCTATAAAGATGATTTCAACATTAACTCAATGATAGTTACCAAGCTAGATGAATCAAGAACAATTGGTAATGCACTATCTTTCTCTTATAGAACAAATCTTCCAATTCTCTTTTTTACAGATGGACAAAAGGTTCCAGAAGACTTGGAAAAGGCATCTACAGATGTAATTGTAGAAAACCTAATTGGATTTGGCTTGGATTATAGAGCATATAGCGGACAGCTTAAAGTTTAGCTTTTTCTTTTAAAGCTCTCTCTATTATAGGGAGAGTTTCATTTTCATCTTTTGAAATATAAATGTAGTAGTGACTAAGTAATGTACAATCTTCAATTCCGATTGATGGCGCATATATTACTTTTGTTTCTTTGTTTTCAGTATATGAATAAACAAATTCGTTTGCTATTTTATTGTATTGATTTCCATAGTAGGCGATGGCTTCACCTTTTAGATTAAATAAAAGAACTTCTCCAGAATAATTAGCTTTTTCTAGTTCTTTACTTACTAGCGTGTTTATTTCTTCGTCCATTGTTAAAACTAAGTCAGAACCACGCTTATATGTAATATCTACATCGGGAGTAATGTATGAAGAGTAGTTCTCTTCAATACACATTACTAATTCTTTAACAGAAGAATATGGATACTCTCTTTCTTTTTTCTTAATAATCTCTAAATCAGATTTTAATTCATTTATTTCTATTAGGTTTTCTATATAAGCATTGTTATATTCTTCCTTAAAAGGAAAAAAGTTTTCTCCAACAGTAGACATTGCTGTTATTTCTATGGAAGAGTAATTGGTGTAGGGACTTATGATATTTGCTATCATCTGAATTTGATCGTTTTGCTTTATAAAAAACCCCTCTATTGTTGTGTCGATTGCAAGCACAATTCCTCTTCTATCGTAGATCGTTCCTTTTATGTTTTCTTTTGAGATTGTTGGGTTAGTATATCTTGAATCTGTTTGGTTTTTATTTATAACAATATTTTGAATAATTAACAAAAATGCTAAGATAAAGAAAAGTATAAAGATAAAAGGGGTACTACTATTGTTGCCTTTGTCTTTCATATAAATATAATAGAGTTCTGAACGAGGTTTTGTCGAGATATGGGAAGATATGATTATGATGATATGCCAACTAAGAATACAAGAAGGGGAAGGAAAGGTAATAGAGCAACTGCTCTTATGACATTCTTTTTTATTCTTGTTGCTCTTATTATCATTGTTATATATCTAATAGCTAATCCAAGTGAAAAAGTAGACATTGTTGATTCAGGTAATGTTTTAACTCAAACAAAGAAAAATGAAGAAGAGAAGAAACCTTTAGTTGATTTAACACAGAAAAGGGATGAGGAAAAAGAGAGTGATAACTCTCTCATAGCAACACTTCCTTTAGTAAATGATGAATATCCTGTTTATGATGATGGCTCTAGTAGCGATTTATCTGACACTATGACTGAAGAACCTGTAGAGAATGAATCTAGTAGTACTATTACCTTACCAATTGTTGATGGATTAGATAATTCGTCAGCTAGTTCTGTCCAACAAAGTGAAGAAACTATTGAAAAAATTGACGAAGCAGAATCTACTCAAGATAATACTGTGGCTCAAAGCAATGAACCTCTTCTTGATTCAACAACTCCTGAAGAGCCAAATGTTGCTGTTACTTTACCTCTTTTGAATGAGGAACTTCCTGTTGTTGTGGAGCCTGTTGTTGAAGAAGAAGTAGAACCACTTAATGCTGATTATTCATTTATTTCTGTTCCTCTGGTAAACAATGAAGAAGAAAATGCAATTATAAATGATGAAGTATCTCTTCCAAAAGAAGAAACGAGTGTTGTAGAAGAGGAAGATATTGTTGCTCAAATAACTCCAATAGTAGATTCTAATTTGCCTCTTGATGACAATAGTAATATAATCAATGATGATTATTCATTTACAACGCTTCCTCTTTTAACAGAAGAGAGGAGCGTAGTAGTAGAGGAAGAAAACAAAGCACAATCTCCTCTTGAAAGTATTGATTCTTCTTTGATTGTTCCATATTCATCATCTGTTTTTGATGGTGAAAAGGTATTTATTAAATCATCTAGTGGTAGTCCAGTAAAATCAATAATAGATGGAACTGTAACTAAGCTTGGTAGAGAAAATGGACAAAAATATGTAGTAGTTACAGATAGCGATGGTAATAGCTATATCTACTCAGGTTTTGAACGTGTTATCGTAAAGAAAAATAGTCGTATAAAAGAAGGATCTATACTTGGTTCAACAGGTTCTTCTTCCAATACGATAACAGTTGGTTTTATTCCAAACGATAATAATTAATAGACAGTGTACTTATTAAATGATTAATTAAGCTATTTTGCTTGTTTATTCTTAATCCAAATCTCTTACTTTTGATTTCGACTAATAAGTCTTTGACTTATAATTTAAGAAAGAAGTGGGGGAATTTTATGAATAAACTGTCAAAGTTATTTGTCTTTTTTATCATCACATTAGCGTTAATATCTTCCTGTACAACTACAAAAGAAGTTGATGATGGGATTTTGAGAGTAAATGGACATGTTGTTTCTTTTGATTTAGATGGTGGTAAATTCAAAGAAAACGAATATGAAAAGACGTTAAAAATGTCAAAAGAAGAAGGCGAGACTATTCTTCTTCCTGAAGCAGAAAAAGATTATTTTATTTTTGGTGGATGGAATAGTGATAGTGAGTCTGGTCTTTTTGACATAGAAAGATCGAAAATAACTCAAGATACTATCTTTAAGGCAAATTGGGTTCCTGTTTCATATGCTATTATCTATGATTTAGATGGCTTTGTACAAAATGACTATGTAAAAAAGGAAGCTATTGTTGAAGCTGAGCCTGTTAAGGTTGAAGAGAAGAAGAACCCAAATAGCTATACAGTTTTAGATTCTTTTACATTAATTAATCCAACAAAAGAAGGTTTTGATTTTTTAGGTTGGAGAAAGAAAGGAAGTAATGGTGCACCTTCTTATAGTTATGTTATTAAGAAAGGAACAACTGGAAAAGTTGAACTTGAAACAGTTTGGCTCAGAAAATCTTACATCATTAAATATGATTTAAACCAGGGAAAGCTTAATGGCGAAAATCCTGCTAAATTTGTTTATGATAAAGAACCTGTTACTTTGTTAGCTCCTGAGCGTGATTATTATGATTTTGTTGGCTGGTTAGATTCTGAAACTGGTAAAATGTATAAAGACTCGTTTACAGATACTAAAACTTCAAGGGATGTTACTCTTACGGCAGTTTGGTCGCCAATAGTTTATTCTATAACTTATGACTATGATGGTGGAGTTGCAGAGAATCCTAGAGAATATACATTTGAATCTGAAACATTTACACTATCAGTACCAACAAGAAAAGGTTACACATTTACTTCTTGGCAAGTGGAAGAGAGTGTAGATTTTGATCCTGAATTATTTAAGCTTAGTGCTGATATAAATGGAATTGAAGTTTCTCTTTCTGTTCATAATGAGTTTGCGCAATTAATCTATCCTACAGGAACATACAGATCATTTGTTGAATCAACTGTTACTTATTTAAAATCTGCTTTCCCTGATTTAGAGATTATTGCTAACGGCACTATTATATCTATTTTCTTCCAGAATAAAGAGAAATCTCAATTGGAATTAGCTTTTAATAATCTTTTAAAGGATCTTGGTATTGTTACTGAATATACAGAAAGCAAGATAGAAACAAAAGAATATGAAGATATTACAATAGAGAAGGGAAGCCATGGTAATAGACGATATAAAGCACAGTGGGAAATCAATAAGTATTCTTTAAGCTTTGGCAATGATGAAATATATGATGAAAATTCACTTGTAGAGGAGGTTGTCTACCCAGCTGAATATACTGTTTTAGACGAAGTATCTATAAATAATCCTGAAAAGTTTGGTTATGACTTTATTGGTTGGATGCTTGGTGATGAAGTAGATTACTCTGGCGCTGAAAAAGATGTCACTATTGAAAAAGGCAGTGTTGGAGACAGAGTATATACTCCATTATTTAAAATCCATGAGTATACATTAAAACTAGATTTAGATGGTGGTACTTTAAATGGAGTAAGCTATCCTGAAAAGTACAATATTTACGATGACTCAATTGTAATTGATGCTGTAGCTGAGAAAGCTAATTACACATTCGTTGGTTGGTTCTATAACAATGAAGTCTCATCATCTATTATAATTAACCCAAAAGACGGGAAAGATTCTTCAGTAAAAGCAATCTGGAAAGCAAATGTATATAGTATTGATTATGACCTTAACGGAGGAGAGTATCCTCTAGGAACAAGAGATAATCTTACTCAATATACTGTTGAAACAAAGCCATTTAATATTGTTAATCCAGTTAAAGATAAGTATGTCTTTACAGGATGGGTTAATAGTGAAAGAGAAAATAGAGACTATCCAGTAGTTGATTACATATTTAATACACTAGAAGGTGGAGATGTTTCTTTAAAGGCTACATGGAAAGTAAAAGAGTATAATATCTACTACAATCTTAATGGCGGAAGATTTACTTATTCAGATTCTAATCCATATAGCTTTACAAACTTCGATGAGCCATTTACATTAGTTGCACCAGAAAGAAAGGGTTATTCTTTCGTTGGTTACGTAGATGCTGATCATCAAGATAATAAACCAATAGAGAGATATATTGTTGATACAACAAATCTTAGAAATGATTTGAAGCTCGCTTCGATATGGAAAGCAATTGATTATCCTATCTATTACGATCTTAATGGTGGCAATTATCTTAGAGGATTAGGAGTAAATAAGACATCTTATACAGTTAATGATAGTCCTTTTGCTCTTGTTTCTCCTGTAATGAATGGTTTTACTTTCCTTGGCTGGGTAAGAAGTGAATATAAAGATACAGATGTTCCTCAAATGAACCTTGTTGTAGATACATCTATTTTAGGTGGCCAATCATTTAGTGCTATTTGGCAAGCTAATGAGTATACTATTAATTACTATCTTGATGGTGGTGAATATCAATATGGAAATTCAAATCCAGAAAGATATACTCCTTTATCGTCATTTGTATTAACTAATCCTGTTAAAGAAGGATATACATTCCTTGGATGGGTAAAGAGTGGAGATAGCAGAGAAGAAGTTTATAACACTTATAGAGTAAATTTTGGAACAATAGGTAATCTTTCCTTCTTTGCAATCTATGAGAAGAACGAAGGTAAGCTAGGTGAAGCAACTAGAAAACAGAAAGAGAATATGGTCTATGGTAAAGACAATATTGCTCGTCCTGATTGGGTAATTTCTCCTCCTATGGATGGATACTATCATTATGAAAGAGCTTATGGCCAAGGTAATGATATTATTGAAGCTGTAGAAAATGCAAAAGAAAAGTGTCTAAATTACTTTACTCAGTTCCTCTCTAACGATGTAGAGATTCTCAATAAAACTGTTAATGGTGTTGATTTAAATACAAAGACACAAAATCAAGCTGTTGACCTTTCTGGAGCAGAAATGGTTGAGTATTGGGAAGATGGAGTAGGTGGTGTTTGGCTTTTAATGAGAATTGAAAAATAAAGTTTTAGATGGGGTAGCTTCTGCTACCTCACCTGAGGTTCTGTTATGAAAAGAAAGCTACTAATTTTATTTTTGTTATTTAATTCTCTTTTGATGCTTTTTTCAGCTCCTAGTGAAGACTATTATTTTTATCCAATTTTAAATGATGATAATGAGATAAATTTTATCTATCTTAAGTCTAATGACGAAAAAGATGGCCTTATTGTTTTTGGCTCATTCTTTACTTCAGATAATATTAGTTTAGTTATTCCTGATGAATATAATTCTTTACCTATTGTAGAAATAGCAAATAATGCTTTTGCATCAAACGAGAATATCTCATCTTTAATTCTTCCTAATAACGTTAGAAAAATAGGTGACAGAGCATTTTACAACTGTAGCAATATTAAAGGTGAATTAATGTTGCCTTCTTCTCTAGAAGAGATAGGCGATGAGGCTTTCTCTAATTGTACGTCTTTTGAGGGCGAATTAGTTTTACCATCTAAGCTAAAAAGAATTGGCAAGTATGGATTTTCAAACACTAATTTTAGTGGACGCATTTCTATTCCGCACCTTATTACAACAATAGAGGAAGGCACATTTTATAATTGTTCATCTTTTAATGGTGAGTTAGTACTCACAGAAGGTATTATAAATATTGCCCCATATTGCTTCGCTTATTGCTCTAATTTAAATGGGGATTTATTCATTCCTAAGTCTGTTGAATTTATTTCGGAAAATGCTTTCATTGGTTGTTCTGGTCTTAATGGCCATTACTTTATTTCTGAAAGTAAAAACATGTACTTTGTAATACGAGATTTATAATGAAAAGATTTATTATTTTATTTTTATTAGTTTTTATATTTATTCCTTTGTTTTCTCTTAGCTTATCTGATTTACCAAATGATGATTTTGTTGTTAGCGTAGTTAAGATATTAGATAATGCATCTCAAACTGGATCATTTAGTTTTGAAGAGAATGATTCTAATAAAGACACTGAAGGCACAAATGTTGTAGTTCCAATTGATGATAAAGAAAATGTTATAGCTGAAGAAGAAACAGCAAAGACAGAAAACAAAGAGGTTAATTTACCTGAAGTAGAACAACAAGTGAATGAAACAAATCAAGTTCTGTCTAGTGAAGGTTTAAAAGCAAAAGAGCAAAATGTAGAATCTCACAAAGAGTTGCATTCTCAACTAAAAGAAGTAAATCTTTTAGATAATAAAATAGAAAAGATTTTTTCTGCACAATTATCTTTATCGCTAAGTGGAAAGTTTAGGTTCTATTCTTATGAGATGCCTCGTTTTATTAATGCAGATTTCATATTAAACTTTGTTCCTTTAAATAACTTTTTCTTTTTGTCTGCTGATTTTGAATGTGTCTATTACGGTAGTTTTATGGGAAAAGTTAAATCAAACTATTACAGTTTAAATGGTTCTCTTAATAGTGGATTATTCTTTAAAAATAGATCTGCATTTACACCATTTGTTTTCGGCAAAGCAAGCTACTTGTTATATAACAATAATGATGAAAGCAAATTATTTGCCACCATTGGAGGTGGTTTAGAAATAAGAGTATATAAAGCTTTAAATCTAACGTTAGTTGCTTCATATATCTTTGCTAATGATAATCCATGGCATTATAGAGTAGGCGCAGCAATAGATATTATTTAAAAAGTAATACGTATTGAGTATAAATATTTAGCTTTTATCTTTTCTTTTTTCTTACTATATTTAGAGTATGGAAAATATGAAATTTGCTGTCTTAATCGATTGTGAGAATATCTCATATAGATATGTAGATATAATCATGGATGAACTAGCTAAAGAAGGAACAATTACGTATAGGCGAATATATGGGGATTGGTCAGATAGTAAAACAAGAGGATGGAAAGAGAAACTCTTAGAAAACTCAATTATTCCGATTCAGTCATTTCCTTATACAAGTGGCAAGAATAGTACAGATACAACAATGGTAATTGATGCTATGGACATTCTTTACACTGGTAAAGTTGATGGTTTTTGTTTGGTTTCTTCTGATTGTGATTTTACTCGTCTTGCCTCTCGCTTGAAGGAAGCAGGTATGAAGGTTATTGGCATGGGCGAGCAAAAAACACCACCTGCATTTGTAGCTGCTTGCTCAGAGTTTAAATATCTTGATCTTCTTCTTTCAGAAGCACAAAAAGAGGAGAAGAGTAATAAAGGTGAAATACAAAGTAATACTAATGGTATTACAAGTGAAAAAACGATTACGCGTTTTGTACAGTCATTAATTGATGAAACAGAAGAGGACTATATTAATGTTTCTATGGTTGGCATTGCATTGAAGAATAAGTATACGGACTTTGATTGTCGTAACTATGGCTTTAAAAAGCTATCAACATTTCTTAAGCATTTGGGCTTTGAAGTTGATAAAGATAAAATGTGGATTGAATAAAAGAGGAGGGCTAAGCGCCCTCCATTATTTAGAACTGCCTACCGCAACAGTTTTTGTATTTTTTACCACTGCCACAAGGACAAGGATCATTACGCCCAACCT
>ERZ808286.228-NODE-228-length-42089-cov-9.079840_pt1 | contig 42089 bp, 39 predicted proteins | sample MGYA00521276_ERZ808286 | MGnify/ENA primary metagenome ERZ808286 (study PRJEB31516, sample SAMN03275607) | gut metagenome | biome: mammalia-associated habitat; material: feces | host: Papio cynocephalus | place: Kenya | collected 2012-08-01 ... | reverse complement strand
AAATACGTGTTTTTAATAAGATTAAGAACCCCACGAATTCATTCGTGGGAGTATGCCAGAAATTATCTTTAGTTGTTATGGCAATATGGATGATATGCGCCAAAAAGGAGTGTTATTTTGGATTTCTTGAAAAGAATTCATATATTTACTATATATTTTTTTTAAATGGCAAAATTGACTGATAAAGAAATTCTCACATACATCAAAGATAATAATCTTGAAGAGAATTTGGAATATGGCGTAGAAAGGGGGCAAGATTATATCGTCCATGATTTGTCATGTTCTTCAAGAAAGGATGTTTATAGGACATATGAGGATGCAAGAAAGGCTTTGAAGCAAAGACATGGCAGACGTGCCAATGAAAAAGAAATTTACAAATGCAGTGAATGCGGATATTTTCATTTGACATCCAAAGCGAATTCAAACGGAATAAAGAAGAAAGGATATGAACGGAGCAGCCATAGAAGAAAGAATCTCATAAAGAGAAATGTTGAAAATTATGGAAACTATGGTATCAAATATGAAAAGATAAAAAAGATGTTTGAACGGGGTGATTTTAAAAAGAATCCATCAGATATTCAAAACAATTCAAAACTATATTATAGTGATGATAAACAAATGGCAAATAATGAGTTGTGCGAAAAATTGTTAAAAATTTTAAATGATAAGGGAAATGACACAAAGAGAATTGACGAATAAATTGAACATTGCATCAATCCGTTATTATAATGGAGAAGTCAGTGACATAACGGATACTGAATTTGATTTGTTGTTGAAAAAACTTCAAAAAATGGAGAAAGAAAGCGGTATTGTATATGCCGATTCTCCTACTCAAAGGGTTGGCTCAGATTTGCAAAAAGGGTTCGGGAAGATTAATCACCCGCAACCGATGCTGACAATAGAGAATACTTATTCCCATGATGAATTGCAGAAATGGTGTGACAAGATGCATAAGGAATATGATGTTGAGTGGTTTAATGTCAGTGTCAAATATGACGGAGTGTCATGTGAATTGAAATACATTGGCGGAGAATTTGTTCAAGCATCAACAAGAGGAGATAAAAATGTTGGTGATGACATTACTCTTAATGTATTGGGGGTGAAAGATATTCCATTTACATTGAATGGACAGTTTGATAAGGATGAAGTTCTTTATGTTCGAGGGGAGATTCTTTTGCCGAAGTCAAGATTGAAAGGATTGAATGAAGAAAGGGTAAAGAACAAAGAATTGCCATTTGCGAATACGAGAAATGCATGTGCCGGAAGCATCAAGCAACTTGACCATAAGATAACAGCGTCGAGAGGGCTTATATTTAGACCGTGGGATTGTTTTGGAGATATTAATTTTGATTCCATGAACGGGAAAGATGCTTTTCTTGAAAAGATGGGATTCAAGATTGAGATAGAAAGCGGTTCCATTCAATATTATGATTCAGTGGCAAATGTGATAGATAATTTCATCAATATAGTCAATAATGTAAATCTTGATTATGATTATGATGGAATTGTTGTAAAGGTCAATAATATGAGTATTCAGAATGCCATTGGAACAAAGGATACAAGGGCTATTGAATGGGGAATCGCAAGGAAATGGAATGAGAATTACGGGGCAGAAACCATATTGAATGATGTCATGTTTCAAGTCGGAAGAACGGGTGTAGTTACTCCGGTGGCCGTATTGAATCCAGTTGAATGTAATGGCGTGATTATATCAAACGCCACCCTTAACAATGAGGCTTATATAAAATCTTTGAAACTGCATTATGGAGACCATGTTCATGTTACAAGAAGTGGTGGAGTTATTCCGATGATTGATTCCAATATTACAGAAAAAATGTTGGAAAAACATAATGGCAAAACTGTAGTATATCCGAAAAATTGTCCGGCATGTGGCGAGCCATTAATGAAATTGGGCGAAATTTGGAAATGTTGCAATGTGGATTGTATAGCACAACAAAGGGCTGCAATGATATATTGGTGTTCCAAGGATTGTATGGATGTTAGGACTTTGGGGGAGAAAACCATCAATGAACTTTTAATGAAGAACATTGGAATTCATGATATTCCGTCATTATATGGATTTTTCCACAGTTATACTGATGAGGATATTGTCGGATTATTAGGTGATGGATATGGACTACAAAAAATTCAGAATATAAAAAAGGGGTTGAAGGATAGTTTGTCAAAACCACTTGAGAAAATCATATATGCAATCGGAATTGATGGCGTGGGAAAGGTTACGGCAAGGGATTTGGTCAAAAAATTCAAAAACATTGGAGGAATATTCAATGCCACAAAAAATGAATTGATGGAAATTGACGGCATCGGGGAAGTGGTGGCCAGCGCAATATATGCTTTTGGGCATAATATTCCTTTTGAATCGGAATATGACAAATGGTTAAGGTTTTTAAAGGAATTTCAATTTAAAGCCGTTTTAGAGCCAAATGAGAAGTATTGTAAAACTTTAAATATTTTATAGAAAATAATTGAATTACTATTTAATTTTTTCTATAAACATACTATTTATATTTAGAAAACAAAATTCTATGAGATATAAATTAAGCCAGTATGCCAAAAAATATGATGTCGGTTACAGAACTGTGTGGAATTGGGTGAAGCAAGGAAAAGCCAAAGCAGAACGCACGGAAACCAATAGGCTTGTAATTGTTGAAGATGAAGACAAGCAAGTAAATGATGCCGTTGCAATTTATGCGAGAGTTTCATCTTCAGAAAACAAAAACAATTTGATAAAACAAAGAGAAAGACTTGAAAACTATTGTGCAGCCAAAGGATATAAGGTTATGAAGGTAGTTGAAGAGATAGGCTCAGGACTTAATGACAACAGAAAAAAACTCGAATCTTTGCTAATGGATGAATCAATCAAAAAAATAGTGGTAGAACATTCGGATAGGTTTAGCAGATTCGGAATGAATTATATCTCAAAATTGCTTCAAATGCAAGGGCGTGAGATTGAAGTGATTAATGAGCAATCCAATGACCGTGACGACTTGATGCAGGATTTTGTATCAATAGTAACAAGTTTTTGCGCAAGATTATATGGACTGCGTAGGAACAAAAGAAGAACCGAAAAAATAATTGAAGAATTATCAAAAGAAGACTAATGCTTAAGGCAATAAAAATAAGGATTTATCCAACAGCCGAACAAATTGATTTTATCAATAAACAACTCGGCTGCTGCCGATTCGTATATAACAATTGCCTTGCATTCAGAAAAGATTCATATCAAAACGAGCATGCCTCTGCCAATTCATCTGAGGCTGTCAAACATATCACGGATTTGAAGAAAAATTATGAGTGGCTCAAGGATGTACATTCCAAAGTGCTACAACAGTCAGTAAGAGACATGAACCAAGCATATGACAATTTTTTCAAATTCCATAAAGGTTTCCCGAAATTCAAGTCAAAGCATGATAACAGACAATCATGTCGATTTCCGAAGGATGCGTTCATGGGTGTCCGAGGGAATCGCATCGACTTAATTAAGGTGTTGAAAGATATCCATTTCAAATGTTCAAGGAACGATGAACGGTATCTGAACCGGAACCAAGAAAAAGTCAAGTCAATAACATTAACTAAGGAACCATGTGGAAAATTTTATCTGAGTGTCTTGATTGACAAGCCATTGAGGCAAATATCCCAATCACAAAATATGGTTGGTCTTGATTTAGGAATCAAGGATTTTGCCGTCACTTCTGACGGTCAAGTGATTGAGAACCTTCATTTCAAAAAAAAGGAAGAAAACAAGTTGAAAAGATTTCAACGTCAGATAAACAAAAAGGTGATTGGGAGCAAAAACAGGGAGAAGGCAAGATTCCGCTTTGCCAAACTGAACGAAAAGATAAGAAACAGAAAACTGCATTTCCTCCATGATGTGACGAACCATCTGATTGACGAAAACCAAGTCATTGTGATGGAAGACCTCAATGTTAAGGGAATGGTGAGGAACCATAAACTTGCCGAGAGCATATCGGAGTCCAATTGGGGCGAATTCCGCCGCATGTTGACTTATAAATCTGCGTGGCATGGAAGGCAGTTGGTTTTCATTGATAGATTTTACCCATCCTCAAAAAGATGTAACCATTGCGGCTATATCAACAAAGGGTTGACATTAAAGGACAGACAGTGGGTTTGTCCCGAGTGCGGCTCGGTGATAGACCGAGATTATAATGCAGCATTGAACATATTGGAGGAAGGAGAAAGAATAATAGGGTTGAGTTCGCCCGAATAGACGCTTGCGGACTGTCCAACTATGGATGACAAGGCAGTAATGCTGCCCCTAAAAAGTAGTGGCAGGTTGAAACAAGAAAGAAATGTAGATTATCATGAATTTCTATAATTTACGGAACTATCTGAGAAAGATTTCTATGAAAAATTTCAAATATAAAAATTGTTAGGTGGAAAAGGCTTCACTATAAAGCGGGGCTTTTTTTTGTTAATATTGAAAATAATTTGTATATTTGCCTTGTGTTTGATTTTAATTTTTTTTTAGAACATGAAAATTCAATATTATAAATTGACTACAGTGTCAGATAAATATGTTGTATTTTGGGGAGGGATTTTTTCCAATTGGTATCCGTGTAACTTTGAATATGACGGATTTAAGTGGAGTTCGTCTGAACAATGCTTTATGGCGTTGAAAGCCAAATATTTTGGTGATGAGGAAATTTATGAGGCGATTCTTGCGTGTGGGGACAATCCAAAGGAGGCAAAGAAACTTGGACGAAAGGTCAAGAATTTTGATTCAACAAAATGGGATAAGGTCAAGGAACGAATGATGTATGATGCTTGTTACGCAAAATTTTCACAGAATGAAGATTTGAAGAAATTTATGCTTGACCCGATGTTCGATGGAAAACATTTTGTTGAGGGAAGCCCGTATGACAATGTTTGGGGCAGTGGAATTCATTGGGCTGATGACTTTGCCCATGATGAGAAAGCATGGACGGGATTGAACCTTTTGGGAAAGACATTGGACAAGGTAAAAGAAAATTTGAAATAAGATATGGAAAATAACAGATTTTGTGATGCAATTAAAAATCTTAATGAGCATCTTCAACCGAATAAAGACAAAAGACGAAATCAAATTGAAAAATGTCAAATAGAAATCCTTAATATATTACTTGAGGATGGATGGTCAAAAACTTTTGAAAATTACAGGTTTGATTTACGAACAAGCAAAAAGCGTTCCGACCAATATTATTTGCATGATGATGGAACTATTTTGATGGCTAATGGCAAACGAAATAAATTGCATTCATCAGCGTCATTTGATGGTTGTTTAAATATCATTGATGACAATGGTCGAATGGTAAGGCTATGGTTTGTAATGAAAGGTGTTTATGAAGGCGGAGGGCATCAAGATGGTGTTTATAATGAGATAGCAAGATATATTTCATATATTGAAAAAAACAATAGCATTGATGATAAGATTGTCTTTTTGCTTGATGGGCCTTATTTTAAAAGTATAAAAGAAGAGATAAGGGAAGATGTAAAAAAATCTGATAAATACATTTTTACAAATTCATTGTTTGCTGAAAAAGATATAGAAAATTTAATTTTTAAAACTTTATAAAATGGAAAATTTGAACATTAAAAATTTTGAGGGGCTTAAAGCCGATGAAACTACTTATTTTCAGAATTGGGGGTCAAAAAGGCCAATGGTTCCAATTCTTGAAGAGGTTGATAATCAAATTGGGGCTTTGCCTACCAAATGTACAATGAACATTATTTCAACAACGCCGTTGACAAGTGACATTGTAACAACAAATGATGGAATTACTCCGGATTATACCCATATTTCTGAAATGGACCATATCGGAAAAACTAAATCATCTCGCCATGGAATATCCATTTGTGGAGAAGGGCAATGTAGGGGTTTAGTTTCCGGACGTTGGGATTCAAACGGAACGGGAAAATTGACTTTTACATCAAAACATAATGGTGAGGAATCAACGATAATGATTATTGCAGACGGGAAATATGATAAATTTTACGGAAATGTACTTGGCCCATATCCATGCGATAATAATGATGAAGTGAACAAGCGTTATGAGGGAATGTTGAAAATGGATGAGAATGATATTAAAATGGCTAAAGCCAAAATCGGAGTACGCATTGAGCCATATTGCAAAAACAATCCAAATTTCAAATATATTTTCAACAATGAGGAGATAACTCCTATAGATATGAAATATTCCAATATCAATAGTAGTGATATTAAGAGATGGTCCAAAACTTATGAAGTAATTTATAAAGGAAAGCGAATGAAATGCACAGCGACTGTTATAGATGTTCATAACTTTGTTAAAAACGGAATGATATTCAAAAAGAATATGGTTAATGATTATGACCGAGTTTTTAATATGAATGATGAATGTGCTGGCGGGTTTTTGAGCCTTGGAGGCGTATGGGCTATTATGGGAGGACGTTCATCATGGAATCTTTTGGGAAATAAGATTGGATGGCATAGTACAAGAACTGGAGAAAGATTTTTCTTGGAATTTGATGAATCTGACAAGGAAGCGGTGAATATCATTAAATCTGATTTGTTTTCAGAAAGTCCGGAAAAATCAGCAACACCTCAATCTTTGTTGACTATGAAAGATAATCTTAATAAACCTGTATGGGGAACAATGGTTGATGATATCATAAAGAAACTTAATGAATACAAGCAAACCCGTATTAAGGAGAAAAAAGAGGAAAATAAAAGTGAGTATTCAGAGAAAGAAATAAATAAAATCCTTGATTCCATGACAGGAGAAACCATTGAAAGCATCATTGTTCTCCTTGATGCCAATGAATCAAGAAAATGTAAGTCATTAAGAAATGATTTACAAAAAAGATTTGGAATTTGCAAGAAAGATGCAGATACAAACAATAAAAATAAAGCGGAAATGAAACTATTTTAATGTCTAATAAACGTGAATTAGGGCAATATTTTACCCAAGAAAATCCATTTACTCATCCACTTTTCAAAGAGTGGATGGGTAATATTGGTAACATAACCACAGTGATAGAGCCGTTTGCGGGGGCAAACAATATATTGAAATTAATAAAGGAAAGCGGATATGATTTGGCATGGGCTTGTTTTGATATTGCGCCGCCCAAAGAAAATGTATATTCAAAATTTACTGTTGAACAAAGAGACACTTTATCTGATTTTCCCAAAGGTTATGATGTTTGCATAACCAATTGTCCATATTTGGGGAAAAGTTCAGCCAGACGAAGAAAAATTGATTATCCGTGGGAGGAGGATGACCTTTATAAGGTATCACTTAGGGTAATGTTGGAAAACTGTAAATATGTGGCGGTTATTATTTCCGAAAGTTTCATCACCGCCAATATTCATATAGACCGATTATGGGGTGTCATATCATTGAATTGTAAAATGTTTGATGATACTGAATGTCCTGTTTGTTTGGCCATGTTCACTCCCGAAGGGCAGAATAATATTCCCATATGGAACAACGATGATTTTTTGGGGTTTCTTAATGAACTTCAATCATTGGATATTACCGGAAAGACTTCTGATGTGCATTGGGTATTCAATGACAAAGATGGCTCTATAGGGGTAAAAACCGTTGATAGCGGTCAGAAAGCGGATTGCGAATTCTTCGAGGGGGAAAAAATACCATCAGAAAATATAAAGGTATCAAGCCGTTCATTCACAAGAGTATCAGGATTGCCGAATAATATAGACAGAAAGGATTTTTTAAAGGAATGTAACATCATTTTGGCTGATTATAGGGAAAAGACCAAAGATGTTCTTATGACATCATTCAAAGGTTTGAGAAAAGACGGAAAATATAGAAGAAGGCTTGATTTCAAGACAGTTAAATCAATTTTGAACATTGCTGTCAAACGATTCGGAAGAACCGATAAGGACGGCTTTTGCGGGGAATTATTTGAATAACAATTATAAAAAAAGAATATAATTATGGATATAATGTTTCCTTGTTTAAGTCCTATTGAGCCTTTATTTCATGGTAAATGGATATTGTTCCATTATTATGATTGGCTTATTGAGAATGAAATTTATTTATTCAATAGAGTTTATAAATGGTCAAAATATGTTGCTGAGCAATTTTTGATTAATATTGAAGATATAGGAGAGGGTTACAACAATGATAAAGATGTTTTTCAATAACAATTTTCTATTTATAAAGAAACAAATAAAATAATCATGAAATATTTAAAGAAATTTGATAATCTTGCTGATTATCAAGCATATATAGGGGGGGGGGTAGATAAGCCCAATGTGTCTTTGGTGGTTGAAGATAAATCTGTTCATTATATAAAGAAGGACCCAGAATATCAAAAAGATGCTGTATTCTATGGGCTTTGTAAAGCCAAAACTGTCGATTGTTATTGGGGTGCGGGCGGTGGAACAAATTGCATTTATTATATAGACAATTATGATGGAACATACACTTATTATTGCATAAACGCAAATAAAGCGAAACAATGGTGGGATAAATTTGTATGGAATAATGGAAATGATGTTATAAGCCTTGAAGTTAATCCAAATGCACAAATTTGGGAGACTAATAATAATAGATTTAATAATCCTTATATTAAGGAATATAATTTTAATAATTTAAAAATTGCCACTAAATCTCTTCGAGAAACTTTTTATAATTGTAACAATATTGAAATTATAGATATATCAACTTGGAATTTAGCAAATAATACAGATTTTTACGCATCATTTGCGGCTAGTGTCGGAAAGAATGTTGTTTCATCTTTAAGAATAGTTAAATTGCCTGCTGATTGTGGCACTAAAGTTACACTCGCACATAAAATGTTTGGGTGGCATAGAGGGCTTGAAACTGTAGAGGGAATGACCACCGTTGATTTTAGCAACGTAACGAATTTCTCGGAAATGTTTTGTGAAAATTACAAACTAAAGAACGTTGATTTCAAGATAGACAATTGGGTGACATCAAAGACGACAGACATTCATTCAATGTTCTTGAAATGTTATGAACTTGATTTTTCAACAATTGGTGATTTTACCACATGGGATGTAAGCAATGTCATTGATGCTAATGGGATTTTTGCTAATTGTGGATTTGTTGACCTTGATTTAAGTGGATGGGATTTGAGGAATTGTACCAATCTTTATGCAATATTCCAAGACCAACTTTATGTTCATAAAACAATTAATCTTTCTAATTGGCAATTAGATTTAAGCAAACTTGTCACTCATAATGATATGTTTACTAATTGCATTAATCTTGAATCAATAACATTGAAAGGATGCTCTGATGATGTGGTGAATTTCTTCAAGACGCAATTAATGACAGATATTCCGAATAGAGTTAAATCAGGAAACTTATCATTGATTCTTGACAGCGGAACATATTCTTATGATGATTCAACATCAGAATGGAAAATTAAATAGATTTTTAAACTATTTATAAACAAACGAGTTTATTAAGTTTACTATTGAAAAATAAAAATAAAAATGAAAGTTAAACTCACAGAGGGGCAATTAAGAAATATGATTGCCGAGTCTATTAAAAAACATCTGAATGAAAGATTAAACCAAGTTCCTTCTGATACTGACTAGTTTTATCAGAATGAAAGGCAAGAAATGATAAATAAAGAACAGATGAAGAAGAAATTTCACAAAAAAAAGGAGCAAGGAAGATGCCTTGCTTTAGTTTGGCATAGGAATTACTCCTTTTAAATATATTTATTTTTTAAAAAAAACAAATTATTTTTATCTTTTTCTTAATATCTACTATTTATATATACACACAGGTGAAATTAGCACAGCATGGAAACAGTAAAACTGACATATAACGCAAGGCTGATGATGGATGCAAACGACTTCAAGAAATTCAATTCCTTCTTGGAGCAGGCACAGAATGCCTACAACTGGTGTGCCGATTATTTGAAGCAGCACAATGTGCCAATTGACATCAAATCCATCCACAATGCGGTTTATGACACCATGCGCTCAACTTACAGGGAACTTCCCGCTCAATGCGTGATTCGTATTTACAAGGAAGTCCTTGCGGCTTGGCGTTCCATCAAATCCAACAAGCACAAAGATGCAAAAACACCGGAACGCAAGAACAAGGCGATGCGCCTTGACAAACGCCTCTATGCTAATTTTTCCAAAGAAGGCATCGCCCTTACCGGATTCGAAAAGAACAAACGCAAATTCTTCGCAATCGAAAGTTATGCCGCATTGGATGAACTGTTTTCCAAATATGTAACAGCCGACCCATTGGTCTTCATCCGCAATGAGGAGCCTTGGCTCTCCATAACTTTTGAAATCCCACAAGGCTTAATTGCTGAAGGCAAAGCCATCGGCATTGACCTTGGAATGAAACGCTTCGCCGTTTCATCAGACGGCATTGTCTTTGATGACAAGGCATATAAGGCGAAACGCAGGCAATTGCGTTATCAAAAATCAAAGTTGAAATCAAAGAAAACGAAATCTGCCAAGCGAAAACTAAAGAAACTGAAGCACAAGGAACAAAACCAATCAAAAGACTTTATGTATAGGATGGCAAAAGCCATCATCACCTCAAGCGGTGATGTCACGCATATTGCGATGGAGGACTTGAAGAAAATCAAGAGGAATACATCAAAGACTGATGATGGACACAAAAAGAAGCGTCATAACAACGCATTCTCACAGGTGGCCTTGGCTAAATTCCGAGAGATACTGACTTATAAGGCAGCACTTGCAGGCAAGCGAGTGCAAACAGTTTCCCCTCAGTGGACAAGTCAGATTGACAGCAGAACCGGCAAACGTGACGGATTACGTCAAGGATGCAGATATTACTGCTCGGATGGAATTGTTTTGGACGCTGACTGGAACGCAGCACAAAACATTGCGGTTCGTTCCAAACACCCGACATCGACCATCTTGCCGTTGGACGGCAGATTGCAGTTCTTTGTCGGCAGGCACTTGCCAACGTGCCAATCGCAGGGGCAATAGCCCTTGCAAGCTGCCAAGATTTAGATTGGCGGTAGTTGACGATAAAATGCTTCGGCTATGATTTTACAGCCGTCATTAATTGTCTTAAAAATATTATCCATTTTATTATTATTTTATATATAATTACCTTCCGTCAAAACTTAAACCAACTTTGAATATATTATCTTCATCAATTTTTTTAATAATATAAGATTTACACAAATTTTCGATTTCTTGAAAATCAGAGTCTTCAATGATTGTGATTTCATCTTTTTTATACCGTTTTTCAACAAACGCCGTTGAAATGTGCATTTCTTCATTCTTGAATTTGTCTATTTCAATCATATGTCCACAAATGAGAACATCACCGTTTTCATCAATCTCGACAGAGTCACATAACTGATATGTTGTAACAGTATATTCTTTATTTTCAATATATTTTATCTCAAGAATTTTACCGATGAGATTATTCACAAAACTTATATAATTTTTTGATGACTCCATGAAATTATCTACAAATTCCTCATAGTTCTCTGATTCAAAAACATTGATTGGGATTTCAAGTATATCATGTTTTTTGCCAAGAACTAAAGTTACAGTCTCATTATTTAAATCAACTTTAGCCAATCTCGCTGCCATGGCAAGTGTGATATTATCCGGAACCGGACATTCCTTTTTTTTATAATAGCAATGGGCTATCTCAATGCATCCTTTTTTTATTTTATTTAATATATTCATTAAAAAATCTTTTTATGTAAAAATACAAAAAAGATTTACAATTAACAAAACATCTAATATTTATATATTAGGCGGATATTTAATAACTCCGCATCTTTATTTTATGGAAGATAATCAAATATATTCTATACAACTTCTTGAAAATGAAGGAATTACCCCATCCAAGGGGGGGGGGCAAGATAAAACTTATTGCCCTACAAAGCAAGAATTCATAGATTATGGATTTTCAAAATCGGGGTATGATTTATCAATAGATAACATAATAGCGATTAATCAACTTATACCTAAAACTGCTCTTACGGAAACAGCAAGTGTTATTAAATTTGATATTAATCCAATATCATTATATCCTTGCAGCGATTGGTGTGCATTGGATGATGATGGAATAAATGAAGTAACACCATCGGCATCAACAAATGGTTTGATTGTATTTAGTGGTGTTTCGTCAGTGATATCTAACTTAACAAATGGTGTTGCAGCAAGCATAGAATTATGCACAAATAAAAATGATATTAATGGGACTTTAATTGATAATTTTGAATGGCATTTTTATTCGGCTGACACTTTTACCGTTGATGGGGAAGAATGGGTAATGGGATATATAGAAAGCGTTCTTCCTCAAAATAAGACTAACGAAAATAAAACTTATTATCTTGTTCTTAATTATCAATATAATACTCCGGGTGACCAATCAATCTTTGAAATAGTCCAATCTAAATATTGGGAACCACCTTATTGGGATTATGATTCAAGTGGAAATTTTCCACATAGCGTACCTAAAGCAGGCGGAACATATACAGTGTCAATAAAAGACCCATATAACATTGGATGGTTTGTGGATGAAAATTCACAATATAATATATCCGAGAAATCAGGCACAGGAGATACGTCTTTTAGTATTAGAATTCCAAAAGCAACATCTGTAGAATATCAAACAGGCAGTATATATGGTTATCGTCCAAAAATTGACTTGGCTGATGCAATGTTGGATACTTCTTGGGATAAAGAAGGATACGTCAATATTTATGATATTCCATCAACGGCAAATTGTATGGGATATGCTGATTATTGCATTAACGTTTATCAACACGGATTGGACAAGCCATCATGGAATTACAGCGCCAGCACCTTGCCTTATAAAAAGCAATATGAAGATTCATATTCATCAAGTCTTTATTCATGGCTATATTATTACGTTAAGGTAACTAACAGTGATAATATCAAATGGAAATGTGAAATGCCATATTGGCTTACATTAAGAGATGAATCTTATTTATCTAATTTAATTACAAGCGGAGGAACAAAAATCTATAGTGGATATACAAGTAGTTCATCATTTGGTCCAAAATTAACACAGTTGGCGTATCTTGATAAATCTCATTATGATGGGACAATGAAATTTTATTATCAAGATAACGGGTCATCAGCGTGGAATTTGATAGATTCAAAAAGCATAACTAAGGTTGCAAGACCTTATATGGAAACAAAATTGGACCTTTCACACGGAAATATTTCATGGGAAGAACAAGAAGGACAAATCATTGTTACCGATAGTGATTATTGCGGATATTCTTTAGCAATAAGTGGAGATTCAAATTATAGTGCTTGGACAACAGCGTTTAGCCCGATTCAAGAATATTCAGGAGGTGGTATTTTTAACATAACAAAAATTCCGCAAAATTTGACAGATAATGATATTGAGGGATATTTGATTCTTAGAAATACTTTTGGAAATGGAGTTATTGAAGCACTTCCATTCAAACAGGAATGTTATAAATTGAAAGTTTATTTTACTGGACAAAATTTCAAAGATGGATATGTGCCCAATGAAAACTATAAATATTTAACACTATGGGACCAAAATGATATGACAACATATATACCTTTGGCAGATAATTTTAATCCGTTTAATATTAGCGAAGGCATTTTTATAAAAAAATCTGTTTATGAAGATTTAGATAAATTATTGATACGAAATCATGTTTACAATATTTTATGTAGTAGTGATTACATACAATCATCTACAACACTTTCTTTTTATCAAGTGGCTGAAAACGTTAAATATATAAAATTGCTTCAGATTACTTATAATTTTACAAGAAATAAAGATTCTCTTAATGTTAATGTTGAAACTACAACCACAAATAATGTATCTTGGAACCTTACCGACACAAAAGAAATTGAAAGTATTGACAGTAATTTTTCAGTAAAAATTACAGATAGTAATAGTCAAGGATATAAATTGGATTGGAGTTCATGGTTATCAACTTCTATCTCCAAAAACGCCAAATATACTGGAGGACAAACCATAACATTTACATATTCCGAAAACACTGATACAACTAAAAGGAATGGCTACATTACTTTGATGAATTCTGCGGGAACTGTAATATCACAATGTATAATCACCCAAAGCGGAGCGTCAAAGACATTCAATTACACAATAGATGGGGCAACAAGGCAAGCCGGAAATTATTATATATTAGATGATTGGAAACGAGGAACAACGGTGTTAATAAACATAGTTTCCAATACTTCATGGACAGTCAATTATGAAGGAAAGGGATGGAGTGCAAATATTACATCCGGCGGTGGAACCTATTCGGGTAGTAAAACTTTATCTTTCTATTTGAATGAAAGTGCGGTAACTGTTAATGATTGGGAACAACTTACTATTGAGTTAGTTGGTAATGGGACCGCTGTACATGATTTTATAACGTTGGGAGCATAAACTTAAATTACATATTTTTTTAATACAATATCTGTTTTTCAAATCCCCTTCATCAGCCGTGAGGTTCATGGAGGGGAAATTTTTATGCGTTCATTCAATATGAACTATTTATAAGAAAATGATTTGTAGATGAAAAAGATAGCATCAAATACATGGATATCTGAACAAACAATGGGCAAATATGCTCCCTCTGAGATGAAAAAGATACCTGTATACGGGAATGATTTAATACAAACAGGTATTTCTCAAGGATATTTTGAAATTCTTAATAAAGATGGGGATATTAATTGGGCTGATTCTAAAAATTTAAAAAGGTCAATAAGGGAGGAGGATTTTATTTTTCCTACGTATCCAATTCTTACAATAAAAAGAGTTTCATGTGCGGCTTTGGGAATATCGCAAGGGGTTGTGAGTAAAGAATGGGTGATGGCTGACCCGGAATTGGAATGGTCATGTGATTCGGAATTGGAAAATGATTTGACAATTCAGATAAGTCAAGGATTTAATAATGATGCTTCGGAAACATATAAACAGGCAGTCTTCCAATTTAAGTTACCAAAAGGAAGTTCAGAAGGGACTGTATCAGGAAGAAATGCCACTATCATCAGTTCGGATTCATATTTACCAGATGAAGACTATCCTAATATGTGGGGTGCCTCTAATGCCACAATTATTAGCGGAGACACTAATATTATTTTGACCGGATATTCATCTTTTGACCAAACAGTTTCTAATCAAATATTTTGGTGGAGGTGCAAATATTCAATGGGTGCAGATATATCAAACGTTGCAGTTTTGACACAAACTAACTATTATTGGGACAAAATTACAAAAACACGGTTTGATTATAAATTATTTGAAGGAAAAACATCATCGGATGATAATGAAACCAACCAAGAATCATCTTATTATTTAGAATTAAACGATTTTTATGGCAAAAACACAGCTGCATATAAATATCATACTGCATATTCTTCAAAAATTAATAATGTTATATCTCCAACAGTAACAATGCAAGGAGGTATAAGTCCTATATATGATGTTGCTGATGAATATAGTGCATCAACATGGTATATATACTACAGTATAGGCACGACCTTGGATAATTTGGAAGAAATATATTCAACAACACCTAATTATCCATATTATAGCGATGAAATAATCGGCACTGAAATTAATACTGCACTTAAATCTTCAGGATTGAATGGTTCGACAACGCAAAAAAGAAAATATATACATGATACAAGAAATGTGGATATATTTATGTATTTGTCATGTAATTATTAAGCAATAAAGATAGGAAAAAACAACCGCAGTCAACTTAATTGTTTTCTGCGGTTTTTTATTTTGCCCGAGATTGCCCGATAAGATTAGCCACAAGGCTTTATAAAGTCATTTATTAATGATTAAACAACATTAAAAATTGTCCGATTAATGGTTAATGATTAATCTCTTAAAAGATAACAAAATCAAACAACTATTTATTAATTGAAAAACAGAAGAATAATATATTCCCTTATAGAACACAGTGTTAATTTGTTTGTTGATAAGGGGATTTGAAAAACAGATATTGTATTTAATTATGGCTGATTTGAAGATGGTTACGGAAGGGGAACTGCGTTCTGCTGGATATACAGGTAATTCCATATCGGATAATTATTGCCCAACCGTGGAAAATTTCATGTCCAACTGGGGGAAAGATGGATATCAAATAATTGGCATAAACAATCATCAATATAATGAATTGTTTGCACTGAGTCAAATTTCAGAAAAAGTAAGATTAATATTGTTCGACGAAGATAATACGTATTTTATGAAAGGTTATGATGATGCCAATCCTACTGAAGGTTTTTTCTTTTCTGCATCAACAAGTTTAACATCATTCACTATAGAACTATATTATGACGAGAGATGTCAGAATAAAATAGATGTTACATGGGAAATATCAAATGATAACCCAACAAATGAATACTTTATAAAAAATGGCATTACATATAGGTGCCTTATTGCAAATGGAAGTGTCCCTTATAATGATACAGATGAAAATAGATTCTTATACGTTAAAATAATAGGTGAAGGCAGCATTGATTCAGAAACGGACGTTTTTAGGGTTACACAATATTATTATAATAACGAGAACCCGTATTGGGAGGGCATGGAATTTAATAACATATTTTTTGAATATAATCAAGGCACTGATGAAATATTTTCAGTAATAGATGAAACAAAAAAAGGATGGAAATTGGCTTATCCCGATTTCATAACAGTATCTCCTACCGGCGGTACGGGAGATGCTGAAATTATATGTTCTCCAAAATCAGAAAATAATACATATGAACAACGTACCGGCAATATATATTTGATGTCTAACGATGGTAATGATACTGTATATCAAAGTGGATATATTACACAGTATGCAAAGCCAATAACTTCAATGACAATATATTTTAAGGGAATGAAAGATTCTACTGACTTAAATTTTGCCAACGATGGGTATACATATTTATATGTATGGGATAATAATGACATACTAATAAAATTAGGAAATGATTTTAATCCGTCAGTGTCTCAAAGGTCTGTCACCATAACAAAAGACTTGATTACAAAAATCAAAAATTCATCATCATATGAAAATGTAACAACAGCAGATGATTGGAAAATTATATGCACAGATATGGATGATGCTGTGGTATCCGATGCTTCCGGTTTTGAAATTATGGCAAATTATGTTGATGTAAAATCTGTAATGCATACAATTGTGAATGCATGGGGTAACAATAATGAAAGTGTTATAATAGAGGTTTCCTACACTGAAACCTCTTTCACTCTTCCATCATGGGATTTGACAACAGGAGCAACACTCGGACTATCTGATACTTCCCACACAATTACATTTACTGTTACAGATGAAGATGGTATGGGATATATATTGAGCGCAACTAATGCCACATCATTTTTAAATCTTATTGACCCAAATAACGGTCCTACTGATTGGGGAATTCAAACGGGCGGAACAAAACAATGGAGATTGGATATAAAAAATAATACAGGTTCATATCGTTATGGAAATGTAAATTTAATGAAACAAGATAAATCTATAATAGACTCAGTAATGGTTTCGCAAAATGCTTATGTTGATACTTCAATGGGGGAACTTTATAGCATAAGAAATAATGGAAGTAATAATCCAATAAAGTTAAGGGCATCTGATGTAAGTCGAACAGAAATTACAAGTAATGATATAACAGTTGCTGTTGAATGGGCTCCACAAACCGTGATAGGTGATAATACTGGTATATTTCCAATATTTGGGTGGTCTTCACAAAGTGAAACTTATATTTATGCAGAATATGTTCCGGATAATTTAAATTATAATTATAGGATACATGTGATTTCGGCGGGAGTTGATATTTCAGGATGTACATTCTTGGCAACAAATACTTCGTCTGAAAAATTGGTTCAAATAACACATTCAATATTAAACGCTGGTACATATCACAAAGTTGTTGTTGCATATCCTAATTCAAGTGGATATTATAATGAGGTTAACGATTCATCTAATTATCCTGTAATACCTTCTTATTATTCTATATATGTGGGCGGAATTCAAAATTATCATGGAGAGGTAAAAGGAGTCTCGTATTTTGGGAGAGTATTATTAACTATTGGCTCAAATAAAACCAATTGGGTACCATATACAACCAATGGAACAACAGTCGGATGGGTTCAAAAAACAAGTTCCGGGAATATTGAAAGCAATACATTTGTAACTGCTTCAAATTATTCTATAGGTAAAAAGAAATAGACTATTTTTTATAAATCAATGCCATCAAGATAAAATTTTGTTTTGGTGGCATTTTTTTGTATATTTGCATTGTAAATTTTATTTTTTTAAAAACATGTGTTGGGTAGGAAAAAAAATTTTAGAAAGAATTCCGAGGATTGCGTGGAAAAATTTTGTTATTTATAAAGTAATGACCACGGATGGAAAATCTCCTTCTGAGGATTATAAATATATTTTTAATAAAGAAATGCCCAAGATAAAAAAAGGTTATCATTCATTTTCATCAAAAGTCTATTTTGCAAATTATTTAAGTAGTGTTGATTATAAAGAAAAAAATGTAATATTAGCAACAGTAAAACATGAGAATATTATACTTCACACTCTTAATAAAAACGAGCAAATTCATTATGGAATTATCCCTAAATGGTCAAAGTATTATATCAACGAATATGGGGAAATAGTTTCTGAAAAAATAGTGATAACAGATAAAATTGCTCAATATGGAGAAGAATAGAATTAAAACATATTCTCATTTTTTGGATAGAATGATTGAAATCAGAATATTGATTTCAAATAAAGTGTTTTATGCTCATGAATGCAGTGCTTTTATTCAAGATGATGATTGGGAGACTTGTGAAAATGGAGATGGATTCATTAATAGAGGCGAGAAATATTTATTCTATAACATAGGAAACAACTTAGGAGATTATCTTTATTCAATAAGAATCCCTATAAAATTTGTGGATGATGATAAGAAAATAGAAGAAATAATTCAAGAAAATATAAACAAATATAACAAAGAAAATGGCTATAAAGACAAGGATTGAGGAAAAACTTTCCAATTATCAAGAAATATGCGAATTGCTTTTTAAACGAAGGCATAGGGCAAACAATATTTTTAACAATGATAAACAATGGAAAATGTTTCACCCATCTGATTATCTTGTGTCTATTGATATTTTAAAAGAAAAAATTAATCTTAAATTAATGCCTTGCATTACATCTCCCATATGCTATAGTGGAATATGGGCAGGCATGGATATTTCTTTTTCCGATTTTGAAAACGAAGAAATTTTTACAGAAATTATGACAGAATGGAAGAATTCCTTATTAAAAAAAGATATAGATAAAGCCAAAACGGAAATGTCTTATGAATATAAGAAATATTTAGATTTAAAAGAATTGTTTGGAGATTAGAAACATTTTTAGTATTTTTGTAAAAAAAAGAAAGAAAATATGGGGAATTTTGATAATACCAAATTTAGGCAGAGGTTCGTAAAGGATTATAATCTGCCTATTAACATTTTCAGTGATGATAACATATGGGCACATTATGTTCGTCTTTACGACTTTTTCCCCATGGTGGAATATTATGGGGCAATAGGACTTATTGAAGAGGATTATGACGGTAATGTTGAGAAATGGCTTGAATATTGTGCCTCAGTTCGTGACGCTGCCATCAACGGTGTTATGGAAAGTAGTGCTTACAAATTTTTCAATAACATGGATATGTCTCCATATACAAAATTGGATGTAAATATTGGGGAACATTCAGTATATACTGAAGCCACAAACGGAAAGCGTTTCTTGTCAATAGACCTTAGGAAAGCAAATTTCCAAGCATTGAGGATGATGTCCGTTATTGAAGATGAGACTTATGAAGATTTCATCACAAGATATGGCGGGGATGAATATATCCAAGGAAGCAAGTATTTGAGGCAAGTTATTTTCGGAAAAATGAATCCGGGAAGGACAATCAGAATTGAGAAGTATTATATGAATCAAATTTATAATTTGGTCAAGAATCTTTTGGAAAATAAAGGCATGACTTTGTTTTCAATGAATTCTGATGAACTTGTATGGGAAGAGAACGGAAATAAATTTGATGGACAAATTCTCCAAAGTTTTATCAAAGAGTCGCTGCATCTTGATACAAGATGTGAAAACGTGGAAATAAAAATGCTTCCGATAGTCAATGCAAGAGGAAACAAGGTTGATGCCTTTGTAAGAAAAAACGTTGATACGGGTGAGGAAGTATTGAAGAAAGCGTCAACAACATTTTATCCGCAAATATATAAATTGTGGAAAGGTCTTGAGATAGAGGATATTGATAAAGTTTTCTTTTTCGAGGACCAATTGGCAACATTTAATGAACCTTTAAAATTGATTGAAAATGTTTAAAGTAGATTATTTGGAAAATAAGATTAAGGCCGCTGCGTATGAAATCCATGCCGAGGTCAATCAAATGTATGATAACCGTCCTTATGGATATCATCTTGACATGGTGGCGGATTTTGTGAGAAAATATGTGTCAGAAGATAACATTGATTATATGGGAATTATTTTCGGGGCATATTTCCACGATACGATTGAGGATGCCAGATTGACATATAACAATGTTATGGAATTGGCCAAGATGTATCTTGATGATGATGATGCATTGATTGGTACAGAAATTGCTTATGCTTTGACCAATGAAAAAGGTAGAACAAGAGATGAAAGGGCAAATGACAAATATTACAATGATATTTGCAACACCCCTTATGCCCCGTTGGTGAAAATGGCGGATAGAATGGCAAACATGAGTTATTCAATCGAGAAAGGCTCAAGGATGGCTGATGTCTATAGAAAAGAGTTACCACATTTCATTGACGCAATAACCAAAAATAACGAGAATCTTCCTCCAAAAGAGATGATTGAAGATTTGAAAAAATTGTAACATTTAAATGATAATTTTAGCAACAAGTGATTTTCATGGAATACTTCCTTTTATAAAGGAACCTTTTGATTTGTTATTGATTGCCGGAGATGTTTGCCCGGTATTTTGTCATGCAGCAAGTTACCAAAAAGATTGGTTAAACAACGAACTCGTTGAATGGGCCAATAGCCTTCCATTCAAAACCAATGATTCCAAAGTCATATTGACTCCGGGGAATCATGATTTCTTTTTTGAACGGGCATTGAAAAACGATTTAAAGGATATCGAGACAGCAACATCTAACAGATTGAAAATTCTCAAACATGACGAATATAATCATGATGTTATTGTAAGTGACGGTCTTGACACCGTTAAGATTTTCGGAACACCATATTGCAGCATTTTCGGTAATTGGGCGTTTATGGTATCAGACGAAACGTTGGAAAAGAAATTTTCACAAATACCGGAGGATGTTGACATATTAATCAGTCACGATAGTCCGAACATTAATGGATTGGGAGATATAACAGATGGTCCGTTCCAAAAACAAGGAACAGGAAATCAAGTCCTTGCAAAACATATTGAAAGGATAAAGCCAAAGATATTTGTGAGCGGGCATTTCCATAGCGGAAATCACAAGTTTGAAAAGGTTGGAGACACTTATATGGCAAATGTTTCTTATGTAAATGAAGATTATAATCCGGTGAATCCTATTCTTAAGATAGAATATGATGAGGAAACAAGAACCGTTATAGGAAATTCACTAATTTTTTCTTAAAAAGTTTGGTTTAAAAAAATATTCTTTGTATATTTGCATTGTAAGAGAAATCTTACGAACGTTCTTTGAAAAAGATGAATACAATTTGGGGAATAAACCGAGGGAGCCAAGTTGGCTTCGGGAATTAAGCCAAGAGTAGGATATTTGGAGAATATTATAATTTCAATGTTGAGATTATGATTTAGGTGATATCCAAGTAATTATATTGGTTGGTGTATTTTAGCCAAAAAGGTGTTCCCTACTAACATTATACCTTTTTGAGAAATAAGTTTTCGTGAATTGTATTTGTTTTTGAGAGGAAATATCTACACCGTCATGGAGAAAAAATGTTGACGGTCGTATCTACTTGAGGATTGGTTATCTGACTGAAAGATGTTGGGAGTTATCAAGCGGTCTTTTTCTGACGTGGCGGTCAGAATTAGATAATGCTCTACCATAAGAGCAAGATGCTTTATCAGTTTATAAGCATAAGGTTATGGATGCTTGAGGGGTATTGTTGAATTTACCACAATGAGGAACGAGTTTCCTTTAAAAATCCACTTGACGATTGTGGATGTAGTAAATAGAGTAGGCAATGACGGTAGAAGATTGCAATTGAATAACTGAACTTTGCGGAGAATGGTCATCCGTAGTTTGCAATTGATATAGAGAATCGTTGTAAGATTATAGGCGATATTAGAATTTTTAAAAAGACTGTTTCGGCTTACCGAAATGACTTATCAGTATTTTATTGGCGGTTCATAAGAAAAGAACCGCCATTTTTTTTATTATAAAATCTTTGGAAAATTTTATTATTTTTTGTAATTTTGAACCATGATTACAAAAGAAGATAGATTGAAGATGTTTGCCAATGAGATTGGCTACATTGCTGATGAAAATCTTAAGAAGTTTGCCGAAAAGGTAATTGAGGGTGCTGATGATTATTTTTTCACAGTACCAGCATCAAGTAGTGGCAAATATCATCCACAGTTCAGTTTGGGGGAGAGTGGTTTGGTTCGTCACACAAGGGTTGTGGCATTTTTTGCAAAATGCATCGGGGAATCAATGATGTTTAATCAACATGATATAGACCTCCTTGTTATAGCAGCAATCGCCCATGACATCAAGAAACAAGGAGATAATACAAATGGGCATACCGTAGCAAATCACCCCGAATTCGCAAAGAATTATATACTTGTATTAAGCACAGAAAATGATAATCTTATATCAATGGCTGATGCAAAAAAAATAGCCGCTGCCGTATATTCTCATATGGGTAAATGGGGACACGAAAATGATAATATGCCTTTACCGGAGACAGAATTTGACAAGGCTCTCCAAGCAGCGGATTATCTTGCCAGCAGAAAGGAAATTTTGGATTTTGATTTCAAGCCAACGGAACCCGTTAAGATTGAGCCTATCCATACATCATCTACCCCATCAATCAATTATGACGGAGACCCTAAGGATTATGTCCTTGGTTTCGGAAAATATAAAGGGCAAACACTTGAGCAGGTTGCTAAGACCGGATACATTGATTGGATGATAAAGCAAGTTGATTTCTTCAATAAAGAGGCTCAAGAAATGGGTAAGAGATATCTTGATTCGTTGAAAAATCCTCAGCCTATTGTTGAAAAAACGGCTGAACCAAAACCAACACCGGAGCCAATTGATGACTTGCCATTTTAATTAATAAAAATACAACAAAGTCATGCAGACACTTAATTTGGAATCATTCAAGGATATGGTCAATACCAATCCATCATTTAAGGAAAAACTTACGGATTCCGATGTAATCAGTTTTGACAACGGAACAATGATTATCAAACGGAAAAACCTTAACAAATATCTTGAGAAATATGCATGCAAGGATGAGGATGACCTTGGTGAGACAATGTGGTATTCCTATGGCATGTTTGTCAAGGTCGTTGATTGAAAAATAATTTTTCTAAAAATTTAATATTTTAATTTAATGTCACAAGTTTATTTGAGAAGGGGCAATTTATGGACCCCGACAGAAGGAAATTTTGAGAAGAAACCGGTTCTTGATGAGGGAATTTATGAGATTCTCGTAAATCCGTTCAATATGGAACTTTCTTTGAAAAAGACAGCGGATGAATTCAATTTCGGTTTCAAACTTTATGGAATTGATGAGACTCTCATCAAGCATGTTCTCGACACTTACAACAAGCAACCCGTGAAAAGGAATCTTGGAGTATTGTTGAATGGCGGAAAAGGAACAGGAAAAACCGTCACGGCCAAATTGATAGCCAACAGGTTAGGACTTCCAGTCATTATATGTGACAAGCCTTATCCCGGACTTACAAATTTCTTGACAAGCATTGAGCAAGATTGTGTATTCTTTTTTGATGAATTCGAGAAAACCTTCAGAGTTAATGATGGGGGCAATCATAAAGACAATGATGAAGATAGAGCCGGTGAGGATTTGCTTTCCATCATGGACGGAGTATTCAACACCGATAATTGTCATATTTTCTTACTCACAACCAATGAGTTGAGAATCAATGACAACCTTTTGTCAAGACCGTCACGAATCAGATATTTGAAGTCCTATGGAACGGTCATGGACAGAAAGATTCTTGAGGAATTCATCGATGACAATCTTCAATTTCCGGAGTTTAGAGATGAGATTTTGAGTTTTGTAGATTCCCTTACAATGGCTACGATTGATATTGTCAAGACCATTGTTGATGAGGTGAATATCCATCATTGTCATATTGATGAGTTCAAGAATTTCTTCAACGTGAAAGAGGCTTGCTACAGATATTTCACAAGGGAAAGATGTTATTACAATGAGGAGGCTCCCACCAAGGAGGAATTCTTGGATAAATGTGAATCCCTTAATTATAAGGATGATAGCCGCCCGAAATACAGCAGCCTTGAACTTAAAAAGGATATTCACAAATATAAAGTCGGTGATATTCTTTACGGGCATGACCGTATTATCGAATTCGATATGGATAAGCATTTCATCAAGACGATAAATGACAATTATAGATATGAGGTTACCTACATATATGTTGAAAATATGGATGTGAAGCCGAATATTTATAACGATTACAATCCTTATTATGACTATTACTAGAACGGTGGAGAAAATTCTCCACCATTTTGCTTTATTGAAAGAAATTTTGTATTTTTATAAAAAATTGAAAACATGACACTTGAAGAAATAATTCAGAACAATCTTATGACGGCAATGAAAGCCAAGGATGAGATTCAAACTAATACTTTGCGAAGCGTGAAGACCACCATTATGGAAAAGAGAACATCTCCGGGATTCAAAGGTGAATTGACAGATGGGGATATCATCAAAATCATGCAGAAGATGGTCAAGGAACGTGAGGAAGTCGCTGAGGTTTATAAATCAAACAACCGTCAGGAATTGGCTGACAAGGAAATGGCCGAGGCTGAAATCATTAAGGAATATCTCCCGAAACAGTTGGATGAGGCAGAGGTTGAAAAGATTATCAAGCAGGTTATTTTTGATACAAACGCAACTTCCATCAAGGATATGGGAAAAGTTATGGGAGCTGCCACTAAGCACCTTAACGGACAAGCAGATGGCAAAACCATCAGCGGCATAGTAAAGAGATTGCTTTCATAATAAAGGAAGAAAAAATGATTCAATGGCGGAGAATTCATGAAAATATGGAATCCCCGCTATTTATTTATATAAAAATCAATTGATTATGAATATAAATTTAACAAAAGAACAATGGAAATACATCACTTATGTGTTGATTGTATTGGGAATATTGTTCTTTGGATTCTTTCTCGGAAGGAAGACAATCAAAAAAGAAAAACCTCAAGTAAAGATTGAATATATAAAAGGAGATACAATAAGGGACTCCATACCATACCCGGTGCCATATAAGGTTATCATACCGGCAGATACTGCTGATATAATAAGGGCTTGTGTCAAGAATGGAATATATACAGAATTGTTTCCAAACAAAATTGTCAAGGAATATATTGAGGTAGAAAAGAGTGATACAACAACTATCATGAAAGATTGGGCAACAGAACGCTTCTATGGCGAGACATTGTTTGATATTGATACATTGGGAACTTGCAGTTTCAAAGCAAAGGTGCAATATAACAGAATGAGGGTGCTGAGTTATGAATATACCCCTTATGTCAAAAAAATTACAAAAACCGAATACAATGTCAAATTGTTCAGCCCGTATATAGGCATTGGAGCCATGATTAATCCATGGGATGATAAAAAGAATACAATGGGAATGGTCAATGCCGGATTCTTTATCAAAGAAAAATTCGGGATACAGGCACAATACCAAAGGACTTTCGTTACGAAAAACGATTATGTCGGAGGTTCTGTGCTGTGGAAATTTTAATTTAATCATCAAAAAAAACTATTTATAAGAAAGGAAATAACATTAGTATGCTATGAATAAAATTTCTTCTTTTTTGAAAAAGTGCAAGGATTTTTTGGTTAAAAATCATATAGATGGATATAAATGGCTCGGAGATGATGGGATTATCAACTTGGAGAGTTCCGCTTTGCTGACAATTTTTTTCATGATTCTATTCCCTATTGTTTGGTCGGTTATATTGGCACTTATTGCTATTTGTGCCAAGTGTGCCTTTGACAAATCAAGAGGCTCAGAGAAAGAAAAACATGACCTTATATGTGCTTGTGCGGGGGTTATAATCGGGGTGATTCTCGGTTCCGTGCATGCTGCGGTGATTTTGTTGTAGGATATAAAAAAGACAGTTCTTTTCAAGAAATATTTTGTTTTGTTGGATAATATTTGTATATTTGCATTGTTAAAGTAAAAAGGGAGAAGTTGCTTTAACATGTAAAAAAAATAGTAATATAACGAATTACTTTCGGATTACCTCTTCTCCCATTTTGGTATGATGATTGTGGTTCGTTTTTTAATTTTATTATGATAATAAAATATAAACCAGAGAGTAAAACATTGTCTCCTAAATGTTTACAAGATATCCTTTTTGGTGAAGAGGATAAAAATATTAATGTAATTGAAAATATAATTCAAAGAGAACTTGTTTGGCCTATTTCATCTATAGAAACCTTTTGGCATGATGTTCTTGAATGTATTAAAATAAACATTGATGGAATAAAAAAAGGATATTTTAATAAAGTTTTTGACAAAGCATATATGAATGCGGGGAATATTGAATATAGTGTAATAGATAATTGCAATAAAGATAAAATTATTCCTCTTGAAATTGGTAATCATAAATCAATCGTAGATGGGAGCCAAAGAAACAGAATTGGCTTATTTTTGGCGTTAGCATTCATGTATGAAATTGATAAATCTAATGGAAAAGAATATATAGACTTATCATCATTTAAATCTGATAATGGTGAATATAAATTAATGGAAGTTGGTATTGATAAGTTAAAAACTTTTTATTCAAAGATTGAAACTATGCCAATATCAGAAATCACAGCAAATATTAATAAATATACTATTGAAGATTTTTATAAAAAATTTAAAAATCATGATGAAGAAAGGAATTATTTTGACGTTTTTGTTTTATTTGCAAAATATATAGAAAATGACATTATTGGGACATATTCTATTGAAGATTCTTTCAGAATAGTTATGAATAATATCTATTTTTATGAAGAAAGCATAGATGAAGATAGTAAATTTGATAGATTTGTTGATAGGAATAAAAAAGGAACGCCTATGTCAGACGAATCTATGTATCCAAAATATATTATTAATCAATATGATGATAATGGGAAAGAATTGGTATATGATGCATTCAAAAGATTTAAAGTGAAAGCAGATGAATCTCAAATAAAACCTCATAAGAATGGGGGGCGATTTAGAAAGACTAAAAGTGGGTTAGATGCTGTTTTGTATATTATGATTGAAGCATTAAAAATTTCTCTTGGAAAAGAATTTAATAATGGTAAAGATATTGAATTAAAATCAATATTCTCATCAACTTTTGATTTAGGAAATGTTGATTATGGGATAGAAAAATGCTTTCGTAAAGGATTAGTTTTTAATACTACAACTGATGCAATAAATTATTTTAATTTATGTTATGACATAGCAGAGTTTCTTATTAAAGATTCATTTTTTCATCATGATAATATATATGAAGATTATTATTATTTAAGGGACTTTTCAAACTATGATGTATTGTGGTGGTATTTTATTAAACCATCATATCTTGCTAATAGTGAATATAAAAAGAACGAAGAACTCTTTAAATTTATAAAGAAAATGTTTTATCGTATATATTCTTTTTATATAGTACATCGTGGAAGTGGTAGTACAAATTCACAAAATTTAATTAATTTACTTGAGAAATTATCATCTTTAATGATTACTTTTAATGGTAACAATAAGGATTTTGAGCAAATTATACGTTCAGAAGTTAGTAAATATATAACAAATGCAGGCGGATATAAAGAATTATATGCTACCATTTATGGCTTATCTTATACACATACTTCAAATAAAAATGCAATAGAAAATGTGCTTATTGCAATGGAATATGATTTGTGTGAAAAATATGACATAGACACAAGTGCTTTTTATGGATTATGGACAAGAAAAAAAGGTAAACTATTTAATTTAGACCATTGGCTTCCTGAAAACAAATTTAAAGAGAATTCTAATTGGGTAGAATATCACCAAATAGGTAATTTAATATTATTAGAAGAATCTTTAAATAAATCAAAACAAGATGAAATGTCCCTTAATTCTAAATATTATACACAATCTAACTATATACAAACAAAATTATTGGACAAAAAAAATAGAGGCCCTTATCCTAATAAAATACTTGATTCTATTAATAATTATCCTTATTTTTTAAGAGTAGATGAAGAGAAAGTAAATAATCCTTCTTTAGAAGAAATTAAAGAAAGAACAAAAAAAATCGCAACGTTTTTTGTTGATTTTATCAAAAATTTTGTAGAGCCTTATTAAAATAAACAAAAAAAAAAGATGAATAATTATGTTAAAACCTTTAATTAAATATACGGGAGGAAAATTTAGAGAATATGAAAGGATAAAGCAATATTTTCCTAAAAATTTTAATAATTATTATGAGCCTTTTTTTGGAGGTGGAGGGGTTTTCTTTCGTCTCCATAATGAGAATTTATTAAATGGAGAAAAACACATTAATGATTTTTCCGATAGTTTAATGGAATTCTATCAATCAGTTTCGTCAACAACATTTGTAACAGAACTCGAAAAAATATCTAATGCATGGAATTTTATACGGGATTTTGGAGAAAAATTTTTCCAATCATATGGAGATAAATTTAACAAATTGTTATTTGATGATAAAAATGCCAAATTTATCACAGATGATATAGAAGAATATATAAAAGAGAATGTATCTCAATGTAATCTTGACAGCCATGGGTTTTCTTTAATTAATAAAATAATAAAGTCGCTTAATGATAAATTGTCTCGTTTCCGTAAAAAAAATATAGAAAAAGAAGAAAATGAATTATCATATAAATGCATAACAACAAGTATATGCCAAGCATTTTATTTTATCATAAGAGATATGTATAATGATTGGAACAATTATGGTCACAAAGAATTATATACCTTAGAAGAACGCAGTGCCCAATATGTATTTATTCGTGAATATTGTTTTGGCTCCATGTTTAGGTTTGGGCCTAATGGTGATTTTAATATCCCTTATGGTGGCTTTGGTTATAATAACAAATGTTTTACTTGTAAAATTGAAAACATGACTTCAAGTGAAGTACAAAAATTGTTTGCAACAACTGATATTCAATGCGGTGATTTTGAAGATATCATTAAAAAATGGAATATCAATGAAAATGATTTTATGTTTTTAGACCCTCCTTATGATTCAACATTTACTGATTATGATAATAATCCTTTCGATAAAAAAGAGCATATCAGATTAGCAAATTGCCTTAAAAATTGTAAATGTAAATGGCTTATGGCTATTGGAAAAACGGATTTCATATATGAACTTTATAAAGATTATAATATAATTGAATATGATAAAACATATATGTATCAAGCAAAAGGGCAATATAATAATAAACATTGTACACATTTAGTAATAACTAATTATCCATTGAAACAATAAATCTTAAATCTTTTCAAGATAAATAATCCTCCATCAACATGGGGGATTTTTTCATTTTCAGCCAAAACCTTTTATCTGTCAGCGAACTATTTATCTAAAAATAAGTTTGATTACAAAATATTATAAATATATGGCGATTAGACGAATAGTGAATTTGCCTTCGATAGACAAAAAGAAGGCTGATATTCTCAATAATGGTGTGGTCACACCCGAGGCTATCACAGATAAATATGGACAGACAAAAGATGGGGAATTGTTCATCAATAGAAATGTTGACAATGAACTTCTTATTGCAAAGAATGTTGATGGTGAATACATTGCATTTGAATCAAGCAAAGCCATTGATGGAAAGTTTGATGAGGTAAAAGAAAGGATTAATGGTGTTGATAATGAAATCAACACAATTAAATCTGAATACATCAAAAACATAAATGTAAACGGTGTTGAAGGAACTGTTGCTGATAAAGTTGCAACTGTAACAATTGATGGCGAGGAGGTTAAGGTCGGAGCAGACATAACTTCGGGAGAAACCGTAATTGTATCCGCTGATAAATCAATCAAGGACGCTTTTGATACCATTGTTACAGAAATTATCAAAAATGAAAAAACATCAGCAGCGTCATTGAATGACTTAAATACAAAACTTGCAAGCAAGGTTAATGATGTTCAAGTCAATAATGTATCAGTGGTTGACCCCAAAACTAAGATTGCAAATATAGACCTTACGGGATATGCAACGATTGCTGACATTGAGGCTAAAAATTATATAACAAAAGAAGAGGCTGATAATACCTATCAACCAAAAGGTGAATATCTTTCGGCTGACACAAAAGTTATTTCAACCATTGAGAAAAAAGGAACAGGAAACGTTGTAAAAAATATCTCTCAAAACGATAAAGTCATTACTGTTGAATATGGTGATGCCGGGTCTGAAGTTACCGTAAAAACAGAAGGCGTTGAAAATGGAAATGTAATCACTGCCATTACGGCGGAAGGAATGACAGTTACTGCTCATAAAGGTTTTATTACTACACCAGAAGGAGGAGATAAAAACATAATTGAATCTGTTGAAGTAAATGGAAATGCCCTTGAAATAAAAGATAAGACGGTGAATATTGATTTATCCGGATATCAGCCAAAAGGAGATTATCTCAGTGCATCAACAATAGTTGGTGATAAAAACATTATAGAATCCGTTAAAGTCAATGGTACGGCTCTTGACATTGCTGAGGATAAATCTGTTAATATTGACCTTTCAGACTATGCAAAAATAGATAAAGTACAACCTAAAGGGGATTATCTTTCAGCAGATACCCAATATATTTCAGGAATAACATCTGAAGGTGAGGGAAATGTTGTAAAAAGTGTATCTCAAGAAGGTAAAATTATAAAAGTAACTTATGGTGAAGCAGGAACCGAAATAACGGTTGAAGACCAAGGAACTGGCAACGTTATAACGGGTATTACTTCAAATGGAATGTCTGTCATAGCTCATAGAGGACAAATAACAACACCTGAAGGAGGAGAAACCAATATCATAAATGAGATTAAAGTCAACAATAAGGCTCTTACCCCTGATAAGAACAAGTCGGTAAATATTGATTTAACAGATTATGTAACTAAAACAGACGCAGACAAAAATTATCTTTCTGCTTCCACTGAAGTGGGAGATAAGAATAAAATAGAAATAGTCAAGGTAAATAATACTGCATTAGCAATAGATGATACTGATAAATCGATTGATATATTAATTTCTTCCGCAGCCACAAATTTCCCTATGGGCAAGGAATTGAAATATACTAATCCTCTTAATGAAAATGCTGAAGTCATTATTGCCAAAAATGCCGAAACTCCTACTTATGACGCAATATCAGCATTGACAAAACAAGTTGTTGATGATGAAAAGGTTATTTCCGAATCATTGAATGACCTTAACGGAAGAATGCATTTGACATACAATGAAGTATATACCGGAAATATCATAACGGCGATTTCTGTCAATGATATGTCCATTTCGGGATATATGGGAAGTATTGAGGATTATACTCCAACCATCGGGGAAAACGGAAATTGGTTTATTGGTGATAAGGATACAAATGTAAAGGCACAAGGAAAGGACGGTCTCAGTGTTACAGCAACTACCACGGCGGCAACCACAGATAGTTCTGATGGAACCGTTATTACATTCAATAACGAAAACGGACCGATAGGTTCTGTTACAGTCCTTAATGGTAAGCAAGGGCTACCTGGTCCACAGGGTCCAAAAGGTGAAGACGGTAAATCTGTAAATATCCAAACATCTAAAGCCGATTGTACTGTAATCAATTCTGATGCTTATGTAGAATTGGATGAATCAGATAATGAATATCACCTTTATATCCTTCGTGAAGGAAGCGGAGAAACTGGAACATATGATGACCTTGGAAAATTTGCTATCAAAGGTCCTCAAGGAGAGAGTGGATTAAGTGTTACGGGAATTACCACCGAGGCTACTACAGATGGCGTTAATATTACGTTTGTTGATTCCAATGGCAACGCTATCAAAGGTATTGTTGAGGTTAAAAATGGTGAAAAAGGGGCAAAAGGAGACAAGGGTGATAATGGAGAACAAGGACCACAGGGAGAGAAAGGAGAGCAGGGCCCACAAGGTGAGCAGGGCGAGAAAGGAGCCGATGGAGCACCGGGCAAAGACGGGCTTAGCGTTACCGCAGCAACAACAGCCGCAACTGATGGCGGTACAATAGTAACATTTGAGAATACTGATGGTGCAATAGGCAGTCTTACCGTTTTGAATGGAAAGGACGGTGAAAATGGAACTAATGGTGTTGATGGCTCACCAGGAGCATCCGCCTCAATTACAGGCGTTTCTGCTAATACAACAACTCTTAATGCGGGAGATGATGCAACTGCTGAAGTTTCAATGACAGGTGATTCATTAAATAGAGGATTTAAATTTACATTTGGTATTCCTAAAGGTGAGAAAGGTGATGCATTCAAATATTCTGATTTTACCACAGAGCAATTAAATGGCTTAAAAGGCGAAAATGGGAAAAGTATAACCAAAGTAGAAGATTCTGAATCTAATGGCACTCATACCCTTACTTTTTATAGGGGAGATAATGACCCGATTAAAAACAAAATAACAATTAAAGATGGGTCTACCGGTCCTGCTGGACCTAGTGCAAATGCTCAAACATCAGCAGGTACTTGTTACTTAATGGGTTTAACATCAACAACAGGTGATATTATTAATGCCAAGACAAATTCATCTTGTTTTATGTCAGGAGGCAGTCTTTATAGTCAAAATAAAGAAGTTGCTCTTAAATCAGATATCCCAACAAATTATTTAACGGCTGTCACAATAGGTAATCATTATACGCCTAAAGACGGCGTGATTTCCGGAGGTTCTGATTATTATATTAATTCAATAAAATATGATGAAAAAGGTCATATAACCGCAATTAATACCGGTTCTACTGGAACTTTATTAAGCAATTATGTAACAAATACTGAACTTAATAATAAAGGTTATATCACAAGTGTTACATCAAATAATCATTATGACCCATCTGAAAATAAGCCATATATTACATCAGGTGGAACAAATAAATATGTAAATACAATATCGTTTGATACAAAAGGGCATATTACAGAAATAAAGACTTCTGACACATCTGATTTTGTTTCAAATAATAATGATTATAAATCATTGAGCGGTCAAATTATAACCAATAAAAACAATATAGCAGAATTAAATGGTTCAGTAACAGCATTCAGTTCATCGGTTGTTACAAATATTGATACCATTCATGATTCATTGACGGGCTTAACTAATAAAAATATTTCAACTGCAAGCACTTTATATTTTATTGGTAAATCAACTGATGCTTCAAGCACTTTAGGAAATGCTAATTTATTGGTATCAAGTGGAGCATATATAACCAACAGTGAATATTACGGCTCAGCATTCTATGAAACCTCTGATGAACGTTTGAAATATTTCACAAGTGATGTTGATGTTGATTTTGAGAAATTAAAGTCAATCCCTAAAAAGTATTTCATGTGGAAGAACCGTGAAATGGACCCAACCAATATAGGAACATCAGCGCAAAAACTTCAAGCCGTTTATCCAGAATTGGTAACTGAATCCGAGGGTTATTTGAGGGTTGATTATGCGAAACTTTCAGTCATAGCCCTTGCTGCCGTTGATAAACTTCATGAGGAAAATGAGGAATTGAAGGAAAGACTTAGAAAGATTGAGGAAAAACTTGGTTTATAATTTTGATAATCAAACTTTATATTAAGCAAAAAGCCACGGAGATTAAAATTTCCGTGGTTTTCTTTTTATATCCGTTCATGGAACCATCTGAAAGAATTTCTGATGATTCTAATATATTTCGTTTTGTCTTCGTTTGTGTAACCTAATCCGTTTTTTCGAGAACTGATTGAATAAGAATATCCTTCATGCTGATTGATTTTTTCAATAACTTCTTTATCTGTCAGATTATCCCAGTCATCTTGCCAATGAATATAGCAAGAATTTGTCCTTGCCTTAAGAATTGTGTCATCATCAACTTCCACCGCTTGTTTTGGAGATTTAAACCAAATATAATTGTTATTAGATGGTTTTATTGGAAAGGCAAATATTCCTATCATTTTTCAATAACATTAATATAATTTTCCTTTTCTTCTTTTTCGCATCTATTCAAAAGGCCTTCATAGAAAAATTCTTTTGATTTTCTTTTCGGGTCATTAATTAGAACCAAAAATTGAGACGTATAATTTCTTGAATGTTTTTGTCCATTTTTGTACCTTGATGCAGAAATCAATCTTGCTTTTGCCAACAACGTGAATTTATCTTCCATTCTTAAGCCAAGGCGTTGAGCAGCCATAAAACTAAACTCTTCGATTGAGTGACGTTGCCCACCAGAAATTACAGATTGTAGCTTAAATATAACTAATCCGTTACGCTCTGTTACTCTTGCAGCCTCTGATAACCAATGATAATATGAAAGATAAAGATTATCCACCGGATAATATGCGGCAAATCTTTTTGCAATAAGACTTGCTCCCTCTTTATTATTGACTGTTGATGGAGCATTTGCCGGAGAAATGACAAAAGGGAGGTCAATGACTAATGAATGAATTGAATTATCTTCCAATGGTAACTTTCCCCATTTTTCAATCTTGATAATATCTTCCCTTTGTGGAAATACATCCATCAAAATCTTTGGCTCCGGAATATTATATTTACCTCTGCCTTTTCCATAAAAACACAATGAACTGGCCGTCATGTCAGCATCAAATTGGTCGGAACCGTTGTTATACAAAAGCCCTATATTATGGAGAATTTCTGTTTGGTCATATGATATGTTCTTGATGATGTTGCTGTTGTTCAATTTTCCATCATTGTTAGCCTTGTCATCATTGACAATATCAATAGCCTCACATGGAGAAACAAGACTGTCAAGTTCCTCATCGGAGAATAAACTATATTGCAGAATATCTTTTTCAGTCATTTATTAAAACAAATTTTATATAAAAATACAAAAAATATCCATTAAAAACAAGAAAACCTATCAGAATTAATCTGACAGGTTCTCTTCGGCAAAAATGCCATTGTAAAGAGTAATGTTTTTAAAGTCCTACACACAGCGATAATAGTCAGCATGCGGACTGTATTTTTTACTAACGTTTGTCCACTCTTATATAAACGCCATTTTCATCATCTGAAAGTAATGTTGCTGTCAGTGGTTTCCCTTTTCTTTTATAATAAGCGTTCATATCAGCAACAAGTTCTGATGGCTCAGTATGACAAGTAGCCATAGCCACACCTTTTGTATAGCATCTTAAAGTCAATGAATTCGGCTGTTTTTCAACCACACCACATTTCCATCCGTTAGATGCAAATACATCATGTATATTCTCAGCAGGTCCGTTAAGATTTTTAGTTCCACAAATAAATTCACCGGCTTTATCTTTCAAATTGTTGAAAAAACCTTCTTTCATCAATTGTTTAATGACCTTATTTGTTCCCTCTTCAACCAAGGACCTCAATTTATTTTCATTAATTACCATATTCTATATCAGTTTATTAATAAATAGCAATTTGATTAATAAAAATCAAGACTAAAATTTATAAATTGCCTTTCTTGACTTAATAAGAAGGTCATTAACAAATTTTATGTCAACCTTATCCGGAAGCGTTGTTGTTTTTATCGCTTCCTCCATTTCTTTTTTCTCATTCTCAAGTTGAGCTATGATTTCCTCATATTCAAATTTGTGATTTCGGATATCAAGAAGATAATCACGGTCAGTATCACGAACAAGATTAAATCCCTTACCTTGAGCAAGTTCCTTTGCCATTCTAATCAATCTCATACAATGACAAACATTTTTGGAATCATAGTTCTTGTTAAGATTTGATTCATAACGAATTGGATTCCTGTTCTTTTCCCACTCTTTATAATCATGATAGTCACGGCAATGACAAACATAGGCATCTTTGTTGAATGTCATTTGACAAATAGGAACCTCACCTTTAGGAATTGATGATAATCTGACAGTGTTTGATTTTGACCAATTGTCAGGGTCTGTGATTCCGCCATATTTGTAAAACTCTTTTTTATCAATTCGTTGAAGTATATTATCCAATCCTTTTTTTTCATATATTTGATATATATAAGGAGTAATTTCTGCTATCTTATCAACATCAATATTCTCAAATTTAAAATATGCCGCAAAATCGTAATATACACCATAAGTATCTTTCATATTTGGAATATTGACCAATCCGCAATAACGTTGGTCCAATTGATGTTCTTTCAAAAAATCCTTTATCGGCTGACTGCCTTGATTATAAAAGGTATAACAAAAATCAAGGACATCTTTTCTTTCCGTTACTGGATTGACAATGCGTTTGTTAAGTCCCCTACACTTTTTAATTTGGCTCTCTGCATAGCCAAAAAAACTGTTAAAGCATTCTTTTGACAAAAAAGCATCTCTATTATCCAAAATAAGTTGAATTGCGGGATGAACGTCTCCAATAATGCAATCTTTCGGAACATAAAGGCTTTCTAATGCGGTAGGGTTTGATTTAAGAAGAAGTTCAATCCATCTTCCAAATTCATAATATACCACATCATTTTTTTCGTCAGCCACTTGCTCAACATAATTTGAACGGAGTCCAAAGAGCATTTCCATAGGACAAATCCAAACACCACCATAATCAACATCACTTGTTTCAACATTAAGATGATAACTATGGGAGCCACGCAAATATTTATAGGCTAACAAGCCACTTTTTTCAACAAAATTAATATTCATTTTTTCCATATTGCAAATATACGAAATAAAAATGGAAGATAAAAATCTATCCTCCATTTTCTCCTAAAATATTTCATCTTTCAACAAGATTGCACAATCTTCTTTGGTTAAATAATAGTCTTTAAAGGCTTCTTGGAGCAAGAAATCAAGTGCTTCTTTGACCTTTTTACCCGGTTCAATACCAAGAATTTCCATGACATCATTTCCGTCAACCGGAAGTTTGTATTCAAAATAAGATGTTTCATTCACCATCATTTTTGAATTTATTACATGAATAACACCTTCATCATCAAAATCCTTGAATTCCCAACTGTATATGGACTTGATAAATTTTCTCGCATTGACGGCACAAAAGAATTTAACAAGATTCTTACAATCATATTGCATATTGGCAATCATGTCCTTTTTCACGTTTCCACAAACATCGAGAACACACCCTTGATATTTTTTGGTAAAATTGATATAGAACATAACTTCCTTAATGTCATCATTGGAGAATTTCAACCGTCTCATGACATCTTCGGGATTCGGCACATCAAAAAGAAGGGCTGCAATCTTCACATGAAGGTTTTTATATTCTTTGGACCAATCAATGACATTAAATCTTGAAATCATTCTATCGAAATGGAATTCCGGCAAAATAACTTTCATCAAACCCGTTGTCATCAACAATGAAATTCCTTGTTCCATATTTGTATCTAATATTTTGCAAAGTTCATCATTGATACGTTCCTTGCTGATGATGGACAATCTTGAGGCATACTTACAAATTCCGTCATAAGTCTCATCTTCAATGGTAAATCCATATCTAAGGGCAAAACGGATAGCCCTCAAACATCTCAACGGGTCTTCATTGAATATGATATCCGGGTCTCCGCAAGTACGGATAATACCATTTTTTAAATCATATTGACTGTATTCATTAAGGAACAACGTTTCTCTACTTGTTATGTTATAATAAACAGCATTGATGGAAAAATCTCTCCTATGGCAATCTTCCTCAATGGTTCCGAAAGCGGTTTCCGGATTTCTTGTGGTCATGTCACGGTAACACTCCTTTCTTGTTTGTACCGCCTCAATCTCTTCTTCCTCATACCCTTTCAAACGGAACATAGCAGTTCCATAATTCGGATAAGTAACGACACTGCCAATTGTATATCCATTATCTTCCAACCATTTGGCAAATTCAATTCCTCCGTTTGGCAAGTCAACGACAATATCAATGTCCTTGATTTTTCCGTTATTCAAAATATAATCCCTTACACATCCACCTACGGCATATACATGGTTATCCCATTTCGTACCGTAAATAATGTCTTGAAGCGTTCCCAAAATGTCTTTGTAAGTAGTCTGTTTCATATTTTAATTTTTTACAATTGTCATTGTATCATATTCACAAATATCAGGCCAATCTAACTTTCTTTGCATATCTTTAAAGACATTTTCCGAAATTTGCCCCTTTCTTCTCTCAATGTTCTTTTCAAGGGAATCCGCTTGGATATAGACATAATTCCATTTTACTTTGAAATCCCTTAAGGTTTTCTTATAAGCATCACGGTATTCTCTTTTCAAATTAATATTGTCAAGAATAATGTCATAACCCTTTTTGGCGGAATCAATCATTTTTTGATTAAACGCTTTGGACACCTCATTCTCTTGTTCTTTGGACAATACCACCTTGTCCCCCAATTTACAATATCCAAGTTCCGCACGGATTATGTCACGGCTGATGATAACCTTTGGATAACGTGTGCCCATAAGCAATTTGTTTGCCTCTGTACTTTTACCCGAACCCGGAAGCCCGATGAACACCCATGCGTTTATATTGTATATAACTGGTTTGTATTTATCTATATCTCCTTTGAATGAGGTCATGGATTCATAACAATTTAAATCTATTGTGATATTCTTTATCTGAGCGATAGTATCATAATCCTTGTTCTTTAATTCTTCATCCACTTGGATTGACCCATCAAGGTCACATTCTTTAAGGGCACAAAGCAACCTCCAAAATTTCACCTCTTGTGATATTTTGAATATCTTTAAAAGCGGATTCTTGCCTTTGAGAACATTAAGAACAGTCATATGGTTTTTAACCAAGGCACAAATAATTTCTCGATATTCTATTTCTTCATCCCACAAAATCTGCCTTGTTATCTTTTCCCCGTTAAATTCATGATTATAAGAATGCCAGTCACCTTTAAAAAAAGATGTAGTCTCACCTTTCCCAATGTCATGAAAAAGAGCAGCAGCCATCAATAGTTTAGGAAAAGCAGCAAAAGTATATCCACAATTATCAATATATTTTACAGCCGCTTCACACACCAATTTAGTATGTTCCCATGCATTTCCTTCTTGATGCCATCTTGCTGATTGCTTACAATTCTTCAATACTGCAAATTCTGGAATGCTTTCAATGACATCCCACTTGTATTCCCTATTCTCTACGTCTATTAAATCTGTAATCTTCATAATGCAAATTTACAAAATAAAATTGTATTAACAAAAAAAATGGAGAACAATAATGTTCTCCATCCAATAATAATCAAGAATAAAGCCTTTAAGCAGCCGATGCTACCGGCATATATTTCGTTGCAATAGCCCACAATTTCTGATTGAATTCCACATCTTTCTTGATTGATGTGATTGGGCGTTGTTTTCTCATTTTTCCCTTTTTGCTGATATCTGAATATCCACCTTTGATAATTTTCTCTTGGCAAATGTTGAAGATAGTCCAAAGGTCATCACCTTCATCTTCCTTTCTTGTAGGATTAAGGATATCCATTATTGTTTCCTCATCAATGTCAAATTTTGTCGCATCTGAGGCTTCTTTTCTAACACGGATTGCCTCCGCAGCCAATTCTTTCTTTTCGTCAACTGAAAGAATCCTTTGCCTCATTGTATTCATTGTATTGATAACATTTGGTACATTTTCGATTGCCTTATTGACAATCTCCCTCAACCCTTCAAAAGTATAATTAATGTGTCTGATTGACATATTGACCATTTCATCGGTTGCAATAACAAGTCCGTTACTACATACCACACGATATAATCCCATCATAAATTTGAAAGAATTGAAAGAATCGTGGGAGTTGGTCAAAATGATTCTTGGATATGCATCCACTGTAAGATTCCCCTCTCCATCCGGTTTAAGAATTTTGATATTCGGATTCTGAAGGGCAATCATATGAAAACTTCTAATGCCTTTTGAACCTTTCTTGCCACGGCACTGTTTGGCTTGTACCGGATACCATCCAAGTTTTGACAAGTCGTCAAGAACAGTGGCGGTATTTGCTTGAATATATTTCTTGGATACGTTCGGATTTGTAGGCTCTTCTTTAAACGCATACGGGCAAAGAGCCTTTACCTCATCCATTGAAAGGAAAGAATTGCTGAGGGAATTGTCCCCGAAACTAAGCATTGTACTCATGTCTTAATTAAATTTTAAAGTTCAAATTTTTCTTAACAACACAAAGATACAAACTTTATTTTTAATTTCCAAACAAAAGTGAAATAAAATAGCAAATGGAAACTACAATGAATCCATAAAACGTTGCTGTTCTCCATGGTTCAAGTTTTTCAATGGCTCTCAAATAATAATGTTGGACCTCTACTATTTTTTCACATTTAGGACCATTGTTTAACAAATCTTCCAATCTGTCTATATAAGATTCAACCGCAGTATGAAGTCCCAACGCAACAAAGCCGAACGCCATTGCAACTATCAATCCTATCCAATATATATAATCCATAATAATATTCAATTTTGTGTTATAAGACTAAAATGCCCATCTAAATGTTACTGAAGGTGTTAAATTAAATCCATATGTTGTTATTGAAATATCATTTTTATCCAGTATATAACCATATATATTCAATATATCTGTCCTAATCATAAATTTGTTTGAAATTCTATAAATGAATCCACAAAGAGAAATGTTAAGGATTGGTCCATTAAAATATGTATCATTCACAGATAACGAATTAAAAAATCCTGCTTCAACTCTTGGAGTATAATAAAAATTCTCACAAATTTTATGATACCATTCTTCAAACAAAGTTATAGTAAAACCGGTCCTCCGTCCATCTTTAGCACTTACTGACAAAGAACCCCCAATGCACGAATTATCTCCCATATATCCAATTTCTACAGACAAATTAAAATCAGAAACTGATGATGGGTCATTTTTAATCCAATCACCATTATTAGATTTAAATTTTGAATCAAGTTTGGAATATCCAAAATCAACAGTCCCTCCAATAAAAGTTTGTCCGCTTTCCTGTCCGAATACATTGAATACCATTAAACAGCCAACAATAATCAAAATAATTTTCTTAAACATATTCTTTTAATTTTTAAAATTTTCTTTTTGTATGTTGATAATTAATCCCAATAATATAACCGGGATAACTATATATTATTTCAAACCAAACGTTTCCCCTATCCTCCTTGGGAATCCCTATATATATGTTGTATGCCAGCCATTCAATATCCGGCATTTCCTTTATCTCATCAATACTATGAACATCCTCATCAACATATTTGAATTCTGCAATGTAACGTTCATTCAATATATGGCAATTGAAATCAATGTCAGTATAAGAGGAAATCCATCGGGCATCATTTGTCTGAACAAAATTCTTATTGTCTTTAAAAGTGTTTAAAAGCCCGTTATATGCGTTTATTATATTGTCACTATTAATCGGTTTAAAATATCCTACAAACGTCTTATTTGGCTTGTTTTGGGGCTTTATAAACCCAATATAAGATTGAATCCCATTGAATTTTCCAATATAGATGGAATTGTCATTGTCATAGTGATATTTTCTACCCATCATTTTTGCGGGCTTGATATTTCTCCCTTTCAATACATCTTCATCTTGGGTTTTTCCTATAAGGGGAGATACTAAAATGAATATTCTGACATACTCCCACGAATGAATTCGTGGGGTTCTTAATCTTATTAAAAACACGTATTT